>Ga0307378_10000532_pt1 | contig 67127 bp, 64 predicted proteins | sample UN1MG_FD_202238 | JGI IMG/M metagenome (GOLD analysis project Ga0307378, IMG submission 202238) | Soil microbial communities from Risofladan, Vaasa, Finland - UN-1 | ecosystem: Environmental > Terrestrial > Soil > Coastal area > Acid sulfate soil | place: Finland: Risofladan, Vaasa | collected... | reverse complement strand
CGGCGAGCTTTCGGGATAAGCGTCGGGCAGCCATGCCGAGAGCGGCGGCGCACCGGCATTGATCAGGAAGCCCGCGAGGATCAGCCAGGTGCCGGGCCGGTTGACTGTCAACACTTCCTGGATCGGCCCCACCCCGAAGGCGATCGTGTTCTTGGCCGCCACGAAGTCGACGATGCCCGCCATCAGCAGCACGCCGCCCAAAAGGTGGATCATCACGTAGCGCAGGCCGGCCCGCCGCGACGCCTCGGTGTCGGCCGACCAGATCACGACCGTGGAGCCGAGCGCCATCAGCTCCCAAAACACGAAAACAGTGATCAAATCGCCTGCAAACGCCACCCCGATCGCGCTGCCCGCATAGAACAATGCTGCCGTCAGCTCGATTGTCCGGGCCTGCCGCAGGGCGAAAAGCCCACCCGCAAAGGCCATGATGCAGAATATTGTCCCGAAAAGCCGGCTCAGCCGATCGCCTTTGACGACGATCATCTCCATGCCCATGAAGGCCGTTGTGAGCGTGGCGCCGTCGGGGATTTGCCAGACCAGCCAAAGCGCCACAAGCGGCGCCAGCAGGATGAGCGCGGCGCGCCATCGGCCGCGCAGGAATGGCAGCAGCAATGCGCTTACGATGAGGATCAGGCCCGGTGGGATTTGCTCGACCGTCATGGCTCAATCGTCATAGTAATTGTCCGGCCGCTTCAGAATGAAACCAAGCGCCTTGGCCCCGAACACCATGACGGCGCAGGTGGCAAAGCCGTAGGCCCCGAAGAACCAGAACTCGCCGTCCCATTTGAAGTGACCGGGCAGGGAGACGAACAGGCCCGCGATCACCGTCGCCGCGAGCACCGCTGCAAAAATGAACCAGAGGCGCCGGATCGTTTGCGGGCGGACCAGCCAATGCAGGTCGCCCGATGTGTTCTTGTCGTCCTTCATGCCAAGTATCCTATCCGCCGAGGCCAACCATCGACCGCGCCAGGGCTACTGGCAGGCCGGGCAGGAAAAAGAGGACAATCGTGCCGCCCGCCGTGATTGTCAGTGCGATGACAATCGCCAGCGGCGCTTCGCCGTGATTGTGCGCCTCGTCCACCGGCGGCTTCCTGAAGAAGGCGGCATAGACCACGGGCAGGAAATAAGCGGCATTGAGGATTGTGCTGAGAACAATAACCACAATCGCCGCAGTCGCCTTGGCGTCCAGCGCACCCAGCAAAATGTACCATTTACTGATGAAGCCGACGGTGGGCGGGACGCCGATCATCGAAAGGGCGCCAATCGCGAAGGCTCCCATGGTCCAGGGCATGCGCCGGCCGATCCCGTCGAGCTGGCTGACCTCGGTTTTGTGCGCGGCCGTGTAGATCGAGCCGGCGGCAAAAAACAGCGTGATCTTTCCGAACGCATGCGCGGCGATATGGATCGCCGCCCCCATCGCCGAGATCGGCACCAGGATCGCCGCCGCCATGATGACGTAGGAGAGCTGGCTCACCGTCGAATAGGCAAGCCTTCGCTTCAGATTGTCGGACCGCAGCGCGATGACGGAGGCGATCAGGATCGTCGCTCCGGCAACGTAAAGGAGCCATTCGGCATTGGTGAGCTTGGAGAGGTAGCCGATGCCGAAGGTGTAGACGATCAGCTTGACCACGATGAATACACCGGCCTTGACGACTGCCACGGCGTGCAAAAGCGCGCTCACCGGCGTTGGCGCCACCATCGCCGCGGGCAGCCAGCGGTGGATCGGCATTAGCGCGGCCTTGCCGGTTCCGTACATGAACAAGAAGAGCAAAAGCCCGCCGATCTCATCCGACACCTTGCCCGCGAGAATACCACCTGTCTTGAAATCGAGCGTGCCCACTAGATAGGCGGTGAGGATGATCGCCGGCAGCATGACGCCGATCGATGTGGTCAGCAGGATGCCCAGGTAGGTGCGCCCGCCGCGCACGGCCTTCTCGTCGCCGTGATGGGTGACGAGCGGGTAGGTCGAGATCGTCAACAGCTCGTAGAACACGAAGAGCGAAAGCAGATTGGCGGAGAAGGCAACGCCCATGGTCGCCCACAGCGCCACCGCGAAACACACGTAAAAACGCGTCTGATGCTTTTCGTTGTTCCCGCGCATATAGCCGATCGAATAGATCGAGTTCACGATCCACAGGAACGATGCGACAAGCGCGAACATCATGCCGAGCGGCTCGATGCGGAAAGCGAGCGCAAAGCCGGGCAGGATGTCGAGCAGTTCAAGATAAGGCCGTTCGCCCGCCAGGACCCTCGTCGTCAAGGCAACAACAATCGAGAACAGCGCCACCGCCGTTACCAGCGTCATAGTCTCGCGCTGGTTTGGCTTGCGGTCGGACATGGCGATCAGCACCGCGCCGGCCAGCGGCACGGTCAGGGCGAGCGAGAGGAGCAGCGTCACGCTCATGACCCGGCCCCCAGAAGCATCGCTGCCGCCCGCCGCGCCACGCCAAGGCTGCCCGACGTCTCAATGCCGAAATAGATATTGGCGCCGATCAGCACCCACATGGGCACCAGCATGCCGAGGGGCGCCTCGCGCGCGTTCCTGGCCGCGTCGGTATTCGGTACCGGCCGGAAATAGACCGCCTCGATCACGCGCCACATGTAGATAACGGCGAGCAGCGAGCTCAGCACGATCAGTACCGCAAAATACCATTGACCCTTTTCGAGCGCTGCCAGCACGAGATACCACTTGCTGATGAAGCCCGCGGTCAGCGGAATGCCGATCAGACTGAGGGCGCCGACCACGAATGCCGCCATCGTCACGGGCATTCTTTTGCCGAGCCCGCGCATATCCTCGATCTGCACCGAGCCAAGGCGCAGCATCACGCAGCCCAGCGCCAGGAACAGCCCACCCTTCATCAGGGCGTGATTGAAAATATGCAACAGCCCCGCGGCGACGCCGGTCACGGAGGCGAAGCTGATGCCGAGGATCATGTAGCCGATCTGCGCGATGCTCGAATAAGCGAGCATGCGTTTGATGTCCTGCTGGAAGATCGCGACGGTCGAGGCGACGAACATCGCCAGCACGGCGAGCACCGGAAGCACGATGTCGAGCGGCAGTGTGCCAAAGGCAAAGCTCGCCCCGAACACCGTGAAGATGAAGCGGATCAGGATGTAGAGCGAGACTTTGGTTGCCGTGCCGGCCAGAAAGGCGCTGACGGTCGATGGCGCGTAGGCGTAGGCGTTGGGCAGCCACTGATGCAAAGGGAAGAGCGCCAGCTTGAGGCTGGTCCCAACGGTGATGAAGCCGAAAGCGGCCAAAACCGTGCGGCTCTCGGCGATCGGCGGCACCCGCTTGGCAAGGTCGGCCAGATTGAGCGTGCCGGTCATCATGTAGAGCAGACCGATCCCGATCAGGATGAAGGTGGCGCCGATGGTGCCCATGATCAGATACTGGTAGGCCGCCGTCATCGCCCGTCGGTCCCGGCCCAAACTGACCAGCACGTAAGTCGAAAGTGAGGAAATCTCGAGAAAAACGAAAATGTTGAAGGCATCGCCGGTGATCACGATGCCGAGCAGTCCTGTCAGCGTGAGTAGATACATGCAGTAGAAGAGATAGATCCGCTCTTCTTCGATTTCCGCCTTGACGCTGGCATAGGCGTACGGAACGACGATGGCGGCGATCGCGGAGACGACAACGAGAATGAACGCGTTGACGCCGTCGATCCGGAACTCGATGCCCCAGGGCGCCAGCCAGTTGCCCAACTCGTAGGTAATGGGCCCGGTCGCTAGCACCTGCACCAACAGCATGATTGCGATCGCCAGCGCCGCCCAGGAGATAAGCAGCGTCAAGGCCCAGGCCGCGCGCGCGTCGCGCAGTACCACGCAAAGCGGCGCTGCGACCAGCGGCAGCACGATCTGCAGCGCCGGGAGGTGCGCGTCAATCACCCGGCTCATCCTGTTTGTGGATTTCGTCTTCCTCGATGGTTCCGTAGGCCTCCTTAATGCGGACGACGAATGCCAGGCCGAGCGCAACCGTGGCCACGCCGACAACGATGGCGGTCAGGATGAGGACGTGGGGCAGGGGATTCGAGTAGGTCTCGATCGATTTGTCGATAATCGGTGCGCTGCCGCCACGCACCTTGCCGATGCTGATGTAGAGAAGAAAGACCGAGGTCTGGAAGATCGTCAGGCCCACGATCTTCTTGATAAGATTCCGGCTCGCCATGACCACGTAAAACCCGACCATCATCAACAGGATGGCAATCCAGTAGTTGTAGAGCCCGAACACCCGCTCAGCGAAATCCATGGGCGGCCGTTACCTTTCCGGCGGCCTTCGCCCGGCAAAGGCGAAGAATACTGAAATCATGACCGAGGCAACGGTGACACCGACCCCGAACTCAACGATCAGGATGCCCAGATGCTGACCATGCGCGGCGTCATGAGCGAGCACCGAATAGTCGAGGAAATTTCCGCCGAGCAGTATTCCGGCAACGCCGGTACCCGCATAGATCAGCACGCCTAGCGCAATACCCAAGCGAACGACCCCGGGAGGGGCGGCGTGCCGCGCTTTGTCCAATCCAAAGATGAGCGCATAGAGGATAAAGGCGGCGGCGAAGATAACACCGGCTTGAAATCCGCCGCCAGGGCCGAAATCGCCGTGGAACTGCACATAGAGCGCGTAGAGCAGGATAAACGGGATCGCGAACTTTGCGACGACACGCAGCACGAAATGATGCTTCATGCCTCGCCCTCCGGTCGTTCGGAGGAGGGGGCCGGAGATTTGCGGCGCCGCGGGAACTGCAGGCGCGGCGCTGGCGCCTCGCCGGGCGCCGGTTGTCCATGACGGGCGGATGCGCCCAGAAGCAGCAATACGCCGATGCCGGCGGTGAAGATGACCGTCACCTCGCCCAGCGTGTCATAGCCGCGGTAGCTCGCCAGGATCGTGGTGACAATGTTGGGAATGCCCACCCTGACCGGGTCGCCTGACGGGTTCTGTGGCACCTTGTCGGACAGATACTCGGGCGCGACATGCTTGTTCGCAGGAGCGTTCGGATCGCCAAAGCCGGGCATGTCGAGCGTTCCGAACACAAGCGCAGCGCCAGTGATCAGCACCACCGCCAGGGGCCAGGGGCTAAACTTTGTGGCTTGTTTCTCTTCGCGATCCGTCAACACCAGCGTGCCCAGTAGCAGCACCGTGGTGATGCCGGCACCAACGGCCGCCTCGGTAAAGGCCACGTCGACGGCGTCCAGGACGACGAATATCGCTGCGGACAAGAGGCTGTAGAGACCCGACAGCATTACCACGGCGAAGAGATTGCGCAGCCGGACAATCGCGATCGCGGTGGCCGCCAGGAAGGCGAGCAAAAGGATATCGATCAGCGCTTGGATTTTTCGCCCTCCAGATCCTCTGCAAGCAATGGCTTCACATTTCCGGTTAGCGCAGCCTTGGCCAAAGCGTGGGTTGCCGTCGGCGAGGTCACGAACAGCAGGATCAGAACGAAAACCAGCTTCACCGTAACCAGGCTGAAGCCGCTCTGAAACATGAGTCCGGCCAGAATAAGCCCAGCGCCCAGCGTGTCGCCGATGCCAGCGGCATGCATCCGCGTGAAGACGTCTGGCAGGCGCAATATTCCTACACCGGCGATCAGCAGGAACAGCGCGCCCGCGCCCATAAGGGTCCAGCTGACGATGTCCGCGGCCAGCGCCATCAGATATCGCCCTCTTCTTCGGAGGCCTTGCCAAGATCGCCGTAACGCAGAAACTTCAATACCGCGATCGTGCCGATGAAGTTGATCAGTGCATAAAGCAGCGCAATGTCGAGGAAGTCCGGGCGGCCGTCGAGATATCCGACCAGGGCGATGAGCACCACTGTCTTGGTGCCGATCATATTGACCGCAAGGACGCGGTCGTAAACCGTTGGTCCGATGATGGCCCGCGCAAGTGCCATCGCGAGCACGATGATGACCGCGATCGTCACAGCGGCGATGACGGCGGTATTGTAAGTCATTGCGCGTTGGCGGTGTTCATTGCGTCCCCTCGATCCAGGTCACGCGGCGGTCCATCTCGCCCCTGGCCAAATCGTCGGCAGCCTCCTGCGAAAGCGCATGCACCTCGATCTCATCGCGGTTCACCTGCAGCGTCACCGTGCCGGGGGTGAGGGTGATCGAATTGGCGTAGATCACGTGCCCAAGTTCCGTCGGCTGGCTCGTTTCCAGGGTGAACACGGTCGGGCTGATCGGCAGACGCGGGTTGATGATGCGTTTGGCGACATCGATATTTGCCTTCACGATTTCCCAGAGCAGCCAACACAAATAGACCGGCAGCCGCCATCCCAGATGGACGGGATGCCCCTCATAATCCACCACGCCCATTCGATAGGAGATCAGCGCTACGATCACGCAGGAAACCGCGCCAAAGGCGAGGATAAGCGGCTCGTAATGTCCGGAAAGCAGCAGCCATGTTGCGACCAGAGACGCCACCAAGCTGACGCCGCGCAAGAACGCTCCCCCCATCCAGCTTCTCCTGCGCTACGACGATCAAGCACCCGCAAGCCAACGGTGGCGAGCGCCATCACTCCCTTGAAAAACTTAGTATGGCGGGGTCGTCGATTCCAGCAAAACCGGGAGAATCCGGGGCGAATGCCCGCGCCCTACCGATCTGTGTGTCTATTTCAGCGCTTACTTGAGCTCAATGGCATAGCTGCCAACCGGCGGTATGGATTTGATCAATCCCTGCGCCTTCATGAAGGCCGAAAAACGCCTGTATCGTTCCACATTGAGTGCGGCCGGGTTGTCGGCGAAATAGGGCAGCGTGTCCCGCCAGGCACGGCGGTTGAGCTCGTCATTGAGTTTCTTCCGCCCCTTGATAAAAAAATTCCAGCTGCCTTGCGGGTCGCTGCGTAAGGCTGCGACGCCGCGCGCAACTGCCTTCAGGAACTTCGGCAGGCGCGGATCGCTTGCCGCATTGCGGTTGGCAACGAAGATCAGCTCGTCGTATGGCGGCACGCCTTCGTTTTCGGGAAAGAAGGCCCGCCCGGGCCGGCCCTCGATATCCATTTGGTTGAGCTCGAAGTTGCGGAAGGCGCCGATCACGGCGTCGACCTTGCCGGCCATCAGCGCCGGGGAGAGCGAGAAATTGACATTGATCAGCGTCACATCCGCCATCTTGAGCCCGTATTTGCCGAGCATCGCGCGCAACAGAGCCTCTTCAAATCCGCCGACCGAATAGCCGATCTTGCGCCCTTTAAGATCGCGGATCGACTTGATCGGCCCGCTCTTCAGAACCACCAGCGAGTTCAGCGGCGCGCTCACGAGTGTGCCAATGCGCACCAACGGCAGCCCCCTGTCGATTTGCATGTGGAGTTGCGGCTGGTAGGAGATCGCCAGATCGTAGCGGCCGGCGGCCACCAGGCGCGGCGGCGAGTTCGGGTCGCCCGGCTCGATCAGCGTCACGTCGAGCCCGGCCTCGCGGAAGAAGCCCTTCTCCTTTGCAACATAGAGCGGCGCATGATCGGGGTTGATCGACCAGTCGAGCACCAGAGTGAGCTTGTCGCGCGCCGATGCGGGTGCGCTGCTCAGTGCGAGCAGCAGCGTGGCAAGAGCGAAAAGCGGCCGGATTGTCTTCATCATCATTTTCGGGCTTTCGTTGAGGTGTCGCCGCGTTCAACGATCATCGGCGGGATTGCTTTCCGGTTGCCAGGCAAGCGCCCGCCGCAGGACGGCGTCGACGGTGTAGTAGAGCGTCAGCGACAGCAGGATGAGGGTGAAGAGCGCGGCGAACATGAGGGGCACCTGCACGCGTGCATTCGAATGCAGCATCAGATGGCCCAGGCCGACGCTGGAGCCGACCCATTCGCCCACCACGGCGCCAATCGGAGCGACCGCCGCGGCGACGCGCAGGCCCGATGCCAGCGCCGGCAGCGCCGCCGGAATGCGGATCGTCGTCAGCATTGCCCAGCGCGAGCCGCCCATCACGTGGGCGAGATCGAGCCATCCGGGGTCAGTGCGTCTGAGCCCGTCGAAGAAGGCGGCCGTGACCGGGAAGTAGATAATCAGCATCGCCATTGCGATCTTCGAAGCCATGCCGTAGCCCAGCCACAGCACCAGGATTGGCGCCAATGCGAAGACCGGGACCGCCTGGCTTGCCACGAGAACCGGAAGGAGCCAGCGCCGGGCGCCGCCAAAATAGGCCATCGTCAGTGCCGTCACGGTACCGAGGCTGGCACCCAGCGCCAGACCGCCGATAATTTCGATCGCCGTGAATTGGGCGTGATAGAGCACATGCCAGAAATTCTCCCACCAGGCTTCCAGCACCAAAAGCGGTCCGGGCAGAATGAAACGCGGGATCGCCAGGACCCACACTAGCGCGGCCCAGATCAGACCCAAGCCTGCGATGATGATGATGGGGCGTGCAATCCGCATCGCGCTCATGCCTCGCCCGCCGCCGCCAGCCGCTCCAGCAACTCGGCATGCAGTCGCAGCAGATTTGTATCGGTCATGTCGCGCGGCGGCTCGCCCGGCGGCGTCAGAGGCTCGTCGAGATTGGCCGGCCGGCCCGACATCACGTGGATCCTGTGGCCCAAGCGCAGGGCCTCCATGGGATCATGGGTGACGAGCAGCACCGAACGGCCCTTGAGCAGGGCGGCCGCGAGCCCCTGAATGCGATGCCGGGTGACGGCGTCGAGCGCGGAGAACGGCTCGTCCATCAGCACGATCGGACGGTCTTCCATCAGCGTACGGGCAAGCGCGGCGCGCTGGCGTTGTCCGCCCGACAGTGTGCGCGGCAGCGCGTCGGCCTTGTCGCTCAGCCCGACCATCTCCAGCAGCTCTTGTACCCGCCCCGGGGCTTTATCGGCGATGGCGGTTTTGCCGCGCAGTTTGAGGCCGAGCCCTACATTTCGGCGGACCGACAGCCAGGGCAGCAGCAAATCCTGCTGGGCCATATAAGCCGTGCGCCCGGCGACCGGGCCGCCGTCCGAACAGAGGACGCGGCTGCCGCTCCAGGGTGCGACCAGCCCGGCGATCAAGCGCAGCAGGCTCGTCTTGCCGACGCCGCTCGCACCGAGCACGCAGGTCCATAGGCCAGGCGCGACCGCGAAGTCGAGATCAGCGAAGAGAGGGCGATCTTCATAGTCGAGCCGCGCCGCGTGAACGGAAACACCAGGAGGGGCACTATTTTGCGGTGTGGCCATGCGGTCACGCGTCCCTTCGCCGGCATTATCCGGATCAGGTTCGAGGGGTCGTCCCGCATGCGGGACCTCTCAGCCGACCGTCGGCTCCCCCTGGTGATGGCGTGCACTATGGGCAGATCGCCGAACTTTGGCAAGGGCTGCGCTTGCCGGGCGCAGAGGAGGCGCGTCTGAAAGCCTCGGCTCGCGAGGGACGTTGATTTCATTGGCCGGCTTCCGTATCACGGGTGCCGTCCCACCTTCCTCCGGCGGACGGACGCATTTTGGCGAAGGCGAAATCAACCAGTACGGCAAAGCCCACGGCGGCCGAGCCGGCAATTGCGGATGGATTGGCACGGCCGCTGCTGTTCGGTATCGCCTTCATCGGCGGCTGGACCATCATGATGCTGGAAATCCTCGGCGGGCGGGTCCTGGCGCCCTATTTCGGCTATTCGGTCTATCAGTGGGGCGGTTTGATCGGCGTCGTGATGGCGGCGCTCGCGGTTGGCTATTTCATCGGCGGGCGCATCGGCGACCGACCCGGCGCCCAGCGGTTTCTGTTGTCCGCGCTCATCATCTCGACCGCCTTCGTGCTTGTCGTGCCGCGTTTCGCCAATGATTTCATGCCGATGATGCGGGTGGCTGGCCCGGCCTGGGGCGCCGTGTTTGGCACGCTCATTCTGCTCGGGGTGCCATCGGTGCTGCTGGCGACGATCTCGCCCATCGTCATCAAACTCACAGCGACCGATCGGATCGCCAACAGCGCCGGGCTGGTTTACGCTGTCTCCACGATCGGCAGCATTGGCGGCACTTTTTTCGCCTCCTTCTATGCGATCCCTCAACTCGGCACACGACTCAGCCACTTTGTTGCCGCAGCCCTGTTGGTATTTGCGGTGCTGGCGATGGCTTATGCGTCACGCCGCCTCGCCGCCGCCGCCGTGGCGGCGGTTATCCTGGCGCTCGGCTTTCCTTTCGCGATTGATCGCCAGCCCGGCGAGATCTACCGCGCGGAATCGATCCACAACATCATTCGTGTCTTCGACTCGCCGACCCAGCGCGACCTTTATCTGAACTACACGCTCGGAGCCCAGACGACGATGTCGAAAACTGGCCTGCTAACCGGGGGTTACTACGACACATTCCTGATCGGCCCGCACTTCAACGGTGGCGACAAGGTTCTCTTCCTCGGCGTTGCCGGCGGCACCTCGCTGAAGCAGCTCGTCACGGCCTACCCGAAGCTCACGGTGACCGGGGTTGATCTAGATCCAGCGGTGCTTAAGGTGGCGCGCGAATACTTTGGGCTCAAGGGCGAGCGGCGGGTCACGCTGGTTGCCGAGGATGCGCGCTGGTTCGTGTCGAACGCGAAAGAGACCTACGATGTTATCGCCATCGACCTTTATGTCACCGGCCATATTCCGTTTTTCACCACGACCAAGGAATTCTTCGCCCTGGTGAGCAAACGGCTCAGCGCGAACGGCATCGTGATCATGAACGTGCTCTCGACGACCGGGACTGGCGAGCTGTTGAACCCGATGATCCGCACGGTGCGCAGCGTGTTCCCGAGCACCTTCCTCATTGGCCATGGCAACTACATGCTGATTGCAACCAAGCGTCCGACCAGCCTGGAGCGCATGCGTGCGGTTCTGGCCCGTCAGGCGGCAAGGGCCGAAACGACACAGGTTCTCGCCCGCGCCCGCGAAACCCTGCGGGCGGCCTCGGCCGGCCGGCAATGGCCGATCTTCACCGACGATCTCAACGATGTGGAGTTTCGGACGTTCCGCTCGTTCTTTGGAACGCGTTAGTAGTTACTTTGTTTCGGCGCCTGCCCGCCCCCTCACCTGGCCGCCCATGAAAATACGATCCCGTGGGCGGCCAGGTGAGGGGGCGGGCAGGAACCGCAGCAAATAACCTAAAGCGCCCTGCCGTAAACAGCCAACGGCAGTTCTTCCCAATCCTTGCCGGCGGCGATCAGGCAGGTTGGCCCGTTCGGCAAAGTGATGACGATCGTCCAGGTCTTTCCGTCCTTCGCGGTGAACAGCTCGACGACGCCGCCATTGTTGGCGACACCGAGGGCCATCGACTTCTCCTTGTAATTCTTGGAGAGGTGCTGCTTGACGGTGCCCCGATTGTGACAGGCCATCCCGGCGCTAAGCGCGGGGGACGCGATCACGATGGCCGCGAGTGCGGTGAGGATCATGCGCATTTCGGCCTCCTTCGGGCGGCTCGGCTGAACGTGTTTCCTACCAGCAACGGTAGCTAGCGAGGGCTAACAGATGGTTAACGCCGCGGCGCCCGCCGCATTCGGGTGTTGTTGCCTGCACACCGGAAACCCCATTTGGGCCGAAGGTCGGTCTGATCCGGCACGCTCATTTCATCGTACCGGGCAGCCACAGCACAAGCGCCGGGATTGCGAGAAACAGGAGCAACCTTAGTATATCGGCCAGCAGGAACGGCATGATACCGCGGAACACGGTGGTGAGCGGCGTGCCGCCGGAAATGCTCTTGATGACGAAGACGTTGAGGCCAAGCGGCGGGGTGATCATGCCGATCTCGATCACCATCACTGTCATGATGCCCCACCAGAGCAGATCATAGTTAAAGCCGTTGATGAGCGGCAGCACCACGGGAACCGTGATCAGCAGCATAGTGATCGGGTCCATGAAGGCGCCCAGAAAGATATAAAGCAGCAGGATTGCAAGCACGACCACGACCGGCGCCAGATCAAGGCTGGTGGTCCAGGCGACAAGGTCGTTGGGAAGCTGCGTCACCCCGATGAAAAAGGCAAACGCCATCGCTCCGATCACGATCATGTAGAGCATGCCCGTGCTGGAGGCGGTTTCCTCCAGCACCCGCCACAAGGCGCCCGCGGACAGGCCCTTCCTGATCCAGGCGAACAGGAAGGCAGCGCCGGCGCCCACAGCCGCGGCTTCGGTCGCCGTGAATATGCCGCCATAAATACCGCCGACGACGATGCCGAAGAGCACGAGCACCGACCAACTGCCGAAAAGCGCGCCCAGGAGTTCGGAGGCGGGCGCCGCTTCACCGCGCGGCGCCAGATCAGGCGACAAACGGATGCGGATGAGCACCACCGCCATATAGAACAGCGTCGCGACGATGGCCGGTACGATCGCGGCGACAAACATCTTGCTGATCGATGTATCGGCGAGCACGGCATAGATCACCATAATCGCCGAGGGCGGGATCAACATGCCGAGCGTGCCGCCCGCCGCAACGCAGCCGGTTGCGAGCCGATCCTCGTAGCCGCGCGCCCGCATCTCGGGCAGCGCCACCCGGCCCATGGTTGCCGCAGTGGCGACGGACGAGCCGGTGACCGCGCCGAATCCCGCGCAGGCGCCGATTGTGGCCAGCGCCAATCCGCCGCGAAACCGACCAAGCACAGCATTCGCCAGGCGGTAGACGTCGGAAGACACGCCCGCCGCGCTCGCGAACCCGCCCATCAGAATGAACAGTGGCACCGCCGCCAGGTCGAGCTTGATCAATAATTCGCCGGCATCGGTGGCCAGCTTGAAAAGACCCGCGGAAAAGCCGCCGGTCACGGCGGCAACACTGATGAGGCCGATCAGCCCCATTGCGGCCGCGAGCGGGATTTGCAGCATGATCAGCGACAGCATGGCCACGAACGTTGCAACGGTAAGGCCACTGCCTTCAACCGGTCCGGCGCCCGGCCTTGAGACAAGCAACAAAATGATAGCGCCAGCGGCCAGCAACCCGGCCGCCGCAGTTGTCGCCAGCCAGGCGCGGCCGCCTCTGGCCGGCGCCGCGCTGCTCGCACGAAGCTGATCCCCAAGCCTTCGGACCGAACCCGCGAAAGCCACGCCCTGCACCAGCGCCGCGAACCCACAGACGGCGGTCACGGCCCACCAGAAAGGCGCCACTGGCAACAGCAAGGTCACCGTTTCCGCGTTTCTGGATTCCAAACCCTCGGTATAAAGCACGAATCGCCAGGTCAGCAGGAGCATGAACACCAGCAACAGCAACGCGCCGGTCGCCTCGAAGAGCGCGCGCAGCCGAGCCGATAGCTTCTCGCCCAGGAAATCGACCGTCAGGCTGCTGCGCGTCGCCAGCACCGCGGGAAAGCAGCAGGCGATGACGATCGCCATGACGAGCTCACTGAGTTCATAAAAGCCGGGGATTGGCGTATTCAGCGCGGCCCGCATCGAGACATCGATGATCGTCAGGATCGACAGCAGCAACATGCCGCCGACGGCCATCAGGGCGATGCCTCGGCTGGACGCTCTCAGCGAACGGTCGACCCGGTCCAAAAGACCGGCAGGCCTTTCCGGCCCGGTGCCTGTGCCGAACGCCTCCATCCCCGTTTTTGCATCCCTGTCTTGTCCGCAGGCTAGATTGCGCGCGCACTATGCCGCGTATACCATTCCAGCCGCAATTTCGGAAAATCCTGCCACGGAGTGCGAAGATGAATATCGCCGACAAGCCAGCAGCCGCACGGGCGCAAAGCATTCCGGCCGTGCGCGGTTTCCACCACTATGCCTACAAATGCAAGGATCCCGAGGCGACCCGGGCTTTTTACGAGGATCTGCTGGGATTGCCCTTGGTCCATGTCGTGGAAGAGCACGACATGAAAACAACCACCGGCGATGTCGTGTCGTTCGCGCATTTCTTCTTTGGCCTGCGCGACGGCTCGATGATCGCCTTCTTCGATCTGGGCGACGGCCGGGCCAGCCAGCCCGATCCGGACACCCCCGCCTTCGTCAATCATCTGGCGCTGACCGTCGATGGCGAGGACGAGCTACTGGATCTGAAGCTCCGTCTCGAAGGCGCCGGCCATGACGTTGTCGGGCCGATGGGCCATGACGATTTCGTGCGCTCGATCTATTTCTGGGATCCCAACGGTATCCGCATGGAGTTCGCCTATTCGCTCGAAACGGAGGAAAGTAAGGCGAAGGCTGTGGCGGAGGCGCATCACCGCTTCGAGCGCTGGCATAAAGAGACCTCGCCGGCGGTTGCGAAATAACCGCATGGGTTTGGACCCCCGCTCGCGCGCGGCGCAGGGACCGTCCGGACATTAGAATTGGGGACACCAGAATTGGAGACAAAGGAATTGGCGGCCATGAAGACGATCGAAGCACCGAAGATCGATCGGCAGATCGAAGTTCATCTGATGGGCGACTGGGGGTGGGCCAATCTGCACCGGGTCTGCGGCTGGCTCGGCTCCCAGCTCATGGAATTCAGCGCCAAGGGCTCGAAATACGCGATTTGGCACACACCCTATGCGGCGGCGGAGACTGTGTTTTCCGTTTCCAATGGCGATGTCGACATGGCGATGTCGACGCCGGCCCATATGGTGCAAAACGCGCTCGACGGCATCGGTCTTTATGAAGGCAGGCAATGCGACAACTTGATGTCTCTTGGCACGATGCCCCAGACCGACAGCCTGCTTTTCGCCGTCGATGCCGAGCTCGGCATCAGGAGCTTCGACGACATCCGCGAAAAGAAACCGGCGCTGCACATATCCACCGCGCCCAATGACGGCGACAACAATATCGGCTTCGTCGTTGAGAAGCTCCTGGAAGTGGCCGAAATCCCGAAGGAGAAGATCTTCGAATGGGGCGGCTCCTTCGTGCTGGCGAACCCGCCGGATCAATGTGCCCTGGCGGTCCGTGAAGGCCGCGCCAACGTGCTGTTCTACGAAGCCATCATGACGCCCTATTGGCGGAACCTGGCCCGCGACAAGCCGCTGTCATTTCTGCGCTATGACGACGAGGTGCTGAAGCAGCTGAACGATACTTACAACTGGCAGACCAACATCGTCCCGGCCGGGTACCATGTCGGGCAGGATCAGGAAATCGAGGCGATCGACTGGTCTGACTGGCTGATGATGGTGCGCCCCGAATTCGACGATGATGTGGCCTATCTCATGGCTTGGGCCGGGTGCAACACGATGGAGATCATCGAGCGGCAGTACCGCCATCTCGATCCCGCGATCAGCCCGCTGACCTATCCGCTGGACCCGGCCAAGATCTGCCAGAGCGCGATCCGGCTGCATCCGGGCGCCGCGCGCTATTACCGCGATGCCGGACTGATCGACTAAGGAGCATTTCTATGAGCGGAGATCTGACGATACCCCCGCCCGACCCTGGCCACGAGCCGCTCAAGATCAACATCTACGAGCATGCGCGCGGACTGACATGCACCCTGGCGCCGCTTTTCCCGTACCTGCATGCCGGCGCCATCGTGCCGACGATCGCCCTGTTTTGGGGCCGGCCGGCGGGCGACTATGGCTATTTCGAGCACTACAACACTGTCGACGAGGTCGTGATCGTCTTCGGCGCCGACGGAGCGGCGGGCCGTGCCCGCACGGGGCTGGTCCGGGTAAATGCCAACACCCACGGCGTCGGCAAGTTTCTGCCCGATCCAAACGATCCGGAGGTTTTTTCGCTGATCTGCATCACCCAGCGCCAGGCCGAGACCGACCGACAGGAGGAGGCCGTTTGGTTCAAATGCGAGGAGTGCCAAACCGATTTCGCTCGGCTCGACTTTGACTGGGAGCCGGCCGGGACCGATGAGATCAAGGATCGGCACGGGAGTTATGCGCCGCTGGAGACCGTCGTCAAATCCGCCCAGGCAGCGCAGGCGTTCAACGCCAGCGACGCCTCGCGCACCTGCCCGAAATGCGGCCACGTCAACCCGCAGTTCCCGCTCGACCGTTGGGGCTGGGACCGCTACGCCGCCCAGACCATCGCGGTCAATCGTGCGCAGGCGGCACTGCAAGCGGTTGCCGCACCCGGCGCGGCTGAGGAGTGATCGCCCATGCCGCCGCGCGGGAAGCAGATGTTTCACACCTTCAAGGAGGCGGCCAACGCAGGCCCTTTTGATGAGTACCCAATGCTGCCGCCCGGCGTCGACCCGCAGCTTCATCTCAGCCGCAATGACCGCCCGCAACCGTTCCATCTGATTTGCGGCAAGGACTGCGTGCTGGTGCAGATGTCGGGGCGTGCCAAGGTTCATTTCGCCGAGGGGCCGGTGCGGTACCATTCCGTCCAGCCCGGCGACTTTGTCTATGTACCGGCGGGCATGCCCCACCGCGTCCTGCCGGAGGACGAAGGCGTGCAGTATCGCTACAAGGCAGCCGAAGCGGGGCTGGAAGGCGCAGCCTGGTACTGCGGTACTTGCGAGGCCGAACTCCACCGTCATGTCTGGGACACGGCGGAAACCGTCATTCAGCGCGGCTATATCGAAGCCTGTGCCGCCTTCAATGCTTCGGATGACGCGCGGACCTGCGGCTCATGCGGCGCGACGCACGACAAAGTGGCGTTCGACACCGCACGCTGGCAAAGCATAGCCGATGAGTTCGCCGGCGCCTGATCCCGGCGCCGGCGTCGTTTGATTTCGAGCGGGCGCGGCTACTTTTTCATCGCTCGAATCTTGGCCAGCTCCTGGTTCATCGCGCCGAGGATCTTGGCGCCATCGGGGGTCGACTTCACCCATGCCGCTTCGATGGGCTTGAACCGCGCCTGCATCGTCTGGATTTCCGCTTTCGAGAAATTGAGGATCTTGTGGCCCTTCAGGCCGGCGACCTTGCCGCGGTTGAAAGCGACGTCCTTGTCGCAGATCTCGCCGTAGTCCCGCGACAACTTCGCGAAGGAGACCTTGGTGAAGGCCGCCTTGGCCTTCGCCGGCAACCGAGCCCAGGTCTGATTGTTCATGGCCGTCATGCCGGCAATCGCGCCCATCGGCACGTCCACATGATGGGTCGTCACCTCTTGATGCTTGAACGCCGTGAAGCCGAGCCAGGGGCTGATGCTGCCATTGATGACGCCCTTGCTCATCGCCTGGTAGACGCCGGTGATCGCCATCTGGACACCGGTCGCCTTGAGGGTGCTGATCATCTGCGCATTCACCCTGCCGGCGATGCGGAATTTCATGCCCTGGACATCGGCCAGGCGCGCGATCGGCTTGCGGCTGTGGATGATCGACGGCGGAAGCGCGGCAATGCCGAGCGGCTTCACCTGATCGTACTCGCCCGCGATCAGTCCTTTGGAATAGAGGTTCCAGAGCGCCACTGAGCCTTCGGACGAGTTGCGCACCAAGAATGGCAGCGCCACCACGCTGGTCTTGCGGAACTTGCCGCGGACCAGCGGCTGCAGGATCCAGCCGATATCGGCGACGCCGGTGCGGACGACGTCATAGACGGTGCGGGCGTTGGCGATCGAGTTCCAGAAGAACTGGATCTTGACCGTCCCGCCCGAGGCCGCCTCGACCTCCTTGGCCCAGCGTTGGCTGACGATATTCACATTGATTTGCGGCGGCGCCCAGCCGGCGAATTTGAGCACGATCGGCTTGTCCTGGGCCGAGGCCGCGGTGGTCACCATGGCAAGGCACGCCGCAACGGCGAGCGCTGGATATTTGATCATTGGGTTTCTCCGGTCCATGCGCGACGCCGCTTTCGCGGGCTTGGCGCAATTATCTCGAATTATCGATCGTACACTGACTATTCGAACACAAACCATTCTAGGTCGGTTTTGCCGGTGCGCCAATGGTCTCGCGGTTGCGGGCTTCATACCGGCCGATCGCCTCACTCCGGGCCGGGAATGGCCCAGATATCGATATCGGCGGCGCCGAGCCGCAGCTCCCGGGCCGCCTGATATTCCGGTGAGTTCCAAAATGCCTTTAGCCGCGCCATGTCGGGAAATTCGATGACCACCACGCGGCGGCCGTCGTGGGCGCCGTCCAGGCATTCCACCGCATCGGATCGCGCAACGTAGCGGGCGCCGTGGGCTTCGGCGACCGGGATTGAGGCTTCGCGGTAGCGCTCAAAGCGTTCGGGATCGGTGACCCGGATCTGCGAAATGATATAGGCAGGCATTTGTCCCCCTCTCCAAAGACCGTTGGCTTGGGCAATGGCGCAACCCGTTGCACTCACGGTGCCGGGCCGGCATGAGCGTGGCTCATGGCTTTCCGTCTCGACAGCTTACACCTCCGATGGCAGGCTTGGGCCGATCAAACCGCCGGCCGGAAGCCATTCCCCCATGCATATCGGTGTATTCGACCATCTCGACCGCGGAGCGGCGGATCTCGACAGCTTCTTCGAGGATCGCCTTCGCCTGATCGAATGCTACGATGCGGCCGGCGTCTATGCATACCATTTGGCCGAGCACCACGGAACGCCACTGGGAATGGCGCCTTCGCCCAGCGTGTTCCTGGCCGCCGTGGCGCAGCGCACGCGCCGCCTGCGGTTTGGGCCGATGGTCTATTGCCTGCCGATGTACAACCCCCTCCGCCTGCTGGAGGAAATTTGCATGCTCGACCAGCTGAGTGGCGGGCGGTTGGAGCTCGGCGTCGGGCGCGGCATTTCCCCCGTCGAGGCCGGGTTCTATGGGCTCGATCCATCCGAGACGCCGGCGATGTATCAGGAGGCACTCGACTTCGTACTTCAGGGGCTTGCCGGAGGTGATTTTTCCTTTGAGGGCACCTTTTATCGGGTGAGCGACATTCCGATGATTCTTCACCCGGTCCAGCGGCCCCATCCACCGCTTTGGTACGGCACCGCAAATCCAGAAGCGGCGACCTGGACCGCGTCTAACGCCATCAACATCATCAGCAACCAGCCGCCCGACACGGTGCGCGCCATCACCGACCGTTATCGCGCCACCTGGGCGACGTCCGGGCATTCGCATAAGGCCCTGCCGATGATGGGGCTTAGCTGCCACGTCGTCGTCGCTGAAACCGAACACGAGGCGCTGGAAAGCGCGCGCCGTGGCTACCGTGCCTGGCGCTCGAGCTTCATGTATCTATGGGACCGGGCCGGCCGCGCTCCGGTGACCGTGTCCTATCCCGAGGCGTTCGATGATCTGGCCGCGATTGGACTTGGTGTCGCCGGCACGCCGGAGCAGGTAACCGAAGCGATCGAGCGCCTTGCCGGGCAGGCCGGGATCAACTATTTCGTCTGCCGTCTTGCCTTCGGCGATTTGTCCTTCGACGAATCGGCCCGTTCGCTGGCACTGCTGGCGGACCGGGTCATGCCCGAGTTGGGCGCCGTCACGGTCGCCGGGTAAGTCGCGGCAAAGAGATCCAGGTGAGATTTCCATGAAACTTGAAACCAAAACGATCCGACTGTCGCAAGGTGAGGTCCGATACCACACAGCCGGGGATGGGCCGCCGCTGCTCTATCTGCATCCAGCGGCAGGCTTCAGGCTGTCCGGCCCGATCGAGCGTCTTGCCAACCGCTTTCGCCTGATTGCGCCGATTGTTCCTGGCTTCGATGGGACCGAACGTCTGCCCGGGCTCGATACGATCCCGGGTATCGCCAATCTCTACGCCGAACTCATCGCCGAGTTGGCCGATGGCGCGTGCGATGTAGTCGGACAATCGCTCGGCGCCTGGATCGGTGCGTGGCTCGCCATCGATCACCCCGAGACGGTCGAGCCGCTCGTACTGGCTTCGCCGGCGGGCTTTCGGCCGCCGGACGCGCCGCCGCTCAGCTTCGAGCCGGAGGTGATGCTGAAGCAGCTTTACGCCTATCCCGACAAACGCCCGCCTGAGACCAAATCGGCCGAACAGCTCGCCGGCAACCGGGACGCGGTCAAGCATTATCGGATCGGCGCCGCCTGGGACGGAGAGCTCAACCGGCGCATTGGCGAAATCCGCTGCCTGACGCTGATCGTGCACGGCACAAAGGATGTCCGCGTTCCCGTCGAGGCTGTCCGCAAGCTGCGCCACGACATCCCGCACGCACATCTCGTTTTCGTTTACGACGCCGCCCACAGCATCGAGATCGACCAACCCGAGCGCGTCGGCGCGCTTTACGAGGACTTCCTGCTGCGCGGCGAGGCGTTTATCGTCAATCCGGGCAGCGGAACGGAGGCATCCTGATGCGATTCTCCCAGTCTCACCACATGCCCTATACCGGCATCGACGAAGCCGGGCTCGGCTGGCCGATCTCCAACAGCCGCTTCGATGCGCAAACCGCAACCGATCTTTTCCGCACTTATATCGACGCCAAGATCTATGCCGAGGAATGCGGCTTCGATGAGATCGGCTGCAACGAGCATCATATGAGCCCGTTCGGGATGATGCCCAACCCGAACCTGATCGCCGCCTCGATCACCGAGCGCACGAGCACGGCGGGCATTTTCCAATGCGGCAACCTGTTGCCGCTCATCAACCCGCTGCGCATCGCCGAGGAATACGCCATGCTCGACGTGATGAGCGGCGGACGCCTCATCGCCGGCCTGATGCGCGGCATTCCGCACGAATACGTCGCTTACAACATCGCGCCCGACGAGTCCTGGGGCCGCATGCGCGAAGCGGTCGAATTGATCCTGAAGGCGTGGACCGAGCCCGAGCCCTTCGGCTGGGAGGGCGAATTCTACCAGTTCCGGGCCGTCTCGATCTGGCCCAAGCCGGTGCAAACGCCGCATCCGCCGTTGGTGATGTCAGGCGGCAGCCCGACTTCGGCCAAGTTCGCGGCCGAGCATCGGGCGGTTATGGGCATCCTGCGCGTGACCGATCTCGGCCAGGCCAGGCAGCTTATCGACATCTACAAAGAACAGGCGCGCGCCGATGGCTGGGAGGCCGGGCCCGACCGCTTCATGATAGGCTTGCCGACCGCCGTCGCCGAGACCTTCGATGAGGCCAAGCAGGTCCTGCACGGCGGCACCCAGTACTTCTTCGATGTGCTCCAGGGCGGCATCAACCGCGCCCTCCAGCTCGTCGTGCAAACCACGAAATACAATGCCGACGACCGCAACATCCGCCCGCTCGACAAGGACGAGCAGATGAAGCTGATGCCGGTGGAGGAAAGGATCGAGCACGGTCAGGTGCTGTGCGGCACGCCGGATATGGTCGTCGACCAGATCAGGCATCTCTATGCGGAGCTCGGCCACGGCCACATGAACCTGATCATCAAGGTCGGCAACATGCCCGACGATTTCGTGCGCCGGAGCATGGAGCTGCTTCGCGACGGAGTGTTCGGCGAGGTGAGATCGCTGGGCGCTGCATCCGCGAGCAGCGCCCCCGAACCTGCCGAACCCACCGCTATCTGAACTCGGGCTTGACCAAGCTCACCGCGCGGAACCGACCAAATCGGCCCTGGCAATCCCCGAAGGATCCATGAGGCGGACTGGCACGGCCACTTTGCCCGCTCCTAGGCCGCCGCGTCATATCAATCAATTCGGGCGTCGAGATCACGACGCTGGCCACACGGGGGGTGTCTTATTGCGCGGCGGCGCCGACGCCCGACGATCTCGAGAGATTGTCGATGACTTGGTCGGTTGTCTGCACGTCGCCGAAATACAGGGTGAAGGTTGTGAGGCTGGCGGCGTGTTCCTCCTGCGAGTTCGCGGCATTTGCGTCCGACACCATCACGGTTCGAAATCCCCGCATCATCGCGTCGCGCGCTGTCGATTCGCAGCAGACATTGGTAGCAACACCGGCAACGAGCACGGTGTCGACCGCCCGCGCGCGCAGCTGCGGTTCAAGATCTGAAGAGCCCTCGATGAAGGCGCTGTATCGCGTCTTGGTCACCGTGAGGTCGGCTTCCATTCGTGCCATTGTCGGCCAGAGCGCGTAGCCCTCCGAGCCCGCCGCGAGCTGCTCGATGCGCGCTTGGCGCACATGATCGTCGCCAAGCTCATAAAGATTCAGCCAGTCCTGCGCCGCAGCAGGCAGCGCCTCGGTCACGATCCAGACGACAGTGCCGCCCGCTCCGCGAACCGCGCCGGCCAGGCGGTTGACGTTCGGCACGATATCGCGCGCCGCATCGCAGCAGGCAGGCATTCCCGGCTGCATGAAGTAATTTTGCATGTCGACCACGACGAGCGCGCTCGTCGCGGGGTCAATCCGCTCATAGGCATGGAGGCGCGCCCGGCGCCGCCGGACCTGCTCGCGAACGGTTTCCGGCAATTCGAATGTCTGCATTTTCCGTCCTTTCTTCAGCTGCCCCTATCGGGTTGCCAGAGCGACGTAGCGCGACGTGGCGCGGCGAGGCTGAGGCCTCGCCGCGCGGAGTCGCTCGCTGGCTGACCGTGCCGGCCGCCGTTTCCTACTTATTGCAAGGAAGCGGCTTGTGTTCCTCAAGCAGTTCCCACTGACCGTTCTTCATCGTGATTACATACCCCGGTAGCTGAGCATCGCCGTTCTTCTCAAAGCAGATGTCTCCAATCACGCCCGGCACGGTGATCTTCGCGAGCGTATCGCGGATCGCTGTCCGCTCCGCCTTGAGCTTGGCAGGATCGCCCGTCACCTTGGCCTGTCTCATTGCCGCCGCGAGGATGTAGACGGTGTCATAGGCCGACGCATCGACATGGTGCGGGAAGGGCTTGTCGATGCCCATCTTCTTCACCTCGGCGACGAACTTGCGCGAGAACGCGAGCGAGCGGGCATTGCGCTTGTACCAGAACGAGACGATGAACACCGACCCGTCGGCGGCCTTGCCCATGCGCTTGATGATCTCGGGATCGGCCCAAATCTGGCCGCCGATCATCGGTGTATTCACGCCCTGGCGGCGCATCTCCTTGAGGACGCGGATGGCGATCGGTGTGATGCCGGCGACACCCACATAGTCGAGCTTGAGCCCCTTCAGCTGCGAAACTTGCGGCGACAGATCGAAGGCCTCGGTCCGGAACCCAATGGGCTTGGTTGCCAGTTTGACGCCAAACTGTTTGAAGATGGGCTGCATAATGAACAGGCCCACGGCCTTGGACACGACATCGTCCGGCGCGTAGAGGATGGCAACGTTCTTCTTCAACATGCCCTTTTTCTTGAGCGTCGTGACAACACGAATGAACTGCAGATATTCGGATTCGGTGGCCCGGTAAGCGTAAGAGAACTTGTCCGCCAGCTTGGGCGCGGAGCTCGCATTGGGGATTTGCACGATGCCAAGCCGCTCGCCGGCCGGGAAGGCGACCCGCGCCTCTGACGACGAGAACGGACCGATCACCGCTATCGCCTTGTCGTCCTGCGCGAACTTGCGCACCGCGACCACCGCCTGGCGTGGATCGCCAGCCGTGTCGAACTTGACCAGCTTGATCTTCATGCCGTTGACGCCGCCCTTGGCGTTGATCTCACGCACGGCGATATCGACGGCGGCCTCGGTGGTCTTGCCGATCGACGAGTAGCGCCCGGTCTTGCCATAGCTGAGGCCGATGACGAGCTCGCGTGCGCTCGCCTCCAGCGTCATCATTGCAGCCGCCACGAAGACAGCAGTGGTCATAATCAGTCGTGGTCTCATGGTTCAACTCCCTTGGTTTGTTGTTCTTCGATGCTTCGCTTCATCAGGCGGTCGCAGATCTGCGGCTGCGAACGGCTTGGTTGGCGCGCCGGCTAAGAAGCGCCGAGATAAACTTCCTCCAGCTTTCGTTCCTGGTCCTTCAATTCGGTGGGCGTGCCGTTCATCACCATAGTGCCCAGTTCCAATACATAGCCGCGATGCGCGCTGTGCAGCGCCATATGCGTGTTCTGCTCGACGAGCAGGATCGACAGCCCATCGTCGTTCAGCTGTTCGATCAGGTTGAAGAGCTCTACGACGAGGAGCGGCGACAAACCCAATGACGGCTCGTCAAGCATCACGAGCTTCGGTTTGGCTAGCAGGGCGCGGCCGATCGCCAGCATCTGCTGCTCGCCGCCGGACAGCACCGACGCGGGCATGTCGCGCCGCTCGCCGAGGTTGGGAAAGCGCTGATAGATATCGTCGATCTCCTTGTCGTAGGAGTCGCGGCGGGTATAGGCGCCCATCTGAAGGTTCTCGTGAACCGTCAGACTGACGAAAATCTGCCGGCCCTCGGGAACCAGAACCAGGCCATTGGAGACCCGCTTGGGCGCGCTCCAGCCGCTGATCGGCTTGCCGGCAAAGCGCAGTTTTCCGGCGGCGGACCGAACCGTGCCCTGGATGGCCTTCAAGAGCGAGCTCTTGCCGGCGCCGTTGGCGCCGAGCACTGTGACGATCTCACCCTCCGCGACGGTGAGGTCCATTGCCTTGACCGCATGGTTGCGGCCGTAGCGCACGTCGAGCCCTTCGACCTCAAGCAGCACCGCGCGTGCTCCCCATCGCTTGATCGCCGAGATAGGCGGTCAGCACCTGCCGGTCCTGGTGGACCTCCTCGGGCGTGCCCTCGAATATCTTACATCCGAAATTGAGCACCACGACATACTCGCAAAGGGTGCGGACGAAATGCATATCGTGCTCGACCACGAGCAGGGTGATGCCGCGATCGGAAACGCTCCTCAGCAAGGCCTGCAGCTCGCTAGTCTCGCGTATGTTCAGCCCAGCCGCCGGCTCGTCGAGCAGCAGCACCTTGGGCTCGGAGATCAGCGCGCGCACGACCTCGATGCGCTTCTGGATGCCGTAGGGCAGATCGGCAACCACCTGGCCGGGATAGGTCTCCAGGCCGGCCACATCCAGCGCCGCCTCGGCCTCGGCGACCCAGCGATTTCCCCGCGTCAAACCGATCGGGAAAAGTTGAGCTCCAATCCGCCGCGCCCGGGCGTGCTGGCCCAGCATCACATTCTCGATCGTCGAGAGATGGGGCATCAGCCGGATGTTCTGAAAGCTGCGCGACATGCCCTGGGTGACGCGGTCCATGGCAGGTACTGCCGTGATGTTGGCGCCGTCGAGGGCGATCGCCCCTTTGTCGACCGGATAGACGCCCGTCATCAAATTGAAGAGCGTCGTCTTGCCGGCGCCGTTGGGTCCGATGAGGGCCGTGCGACTGCCCCGCTTGACGCTGAACGAAACGTTGTCGATTACCTTGAGGCCGCCGAAGCTCTTGTCGAGATGATGGACCGCCAGCATCGCGTCGGGATCGGGCGCGAACGGCAACGCGGCCGTCGCCGGGTCTGACGCTCGCTGCATGACGTAGAGGCCGATGCACAAGATCACCGCGCCCGACGCGGTCGTAGCGAATGCGGCCACGCGCCAACCAATAGCCGCTCCCTCCTCCAGGAAGGTGACGCCCAGCGCGGAGGAGCCTAGGACCACAAGCAACAAGCCGTTGGCCACGAATTGCAGGCCCGGCCTATGCATGGCCGGTCTCCCTGGCGCGCGGGCCGCCATGGGCGCGCCGGCGGCCGAAGACCCGCTCCAACAGGGTGCGCGTCAACACGCCTTCGGGGCGAAACACCATCATGAGGACAATCAGGGCGCCGAAGGCGACGAAACGGCCATCCTCGATCCACTTTACCTCGACGAGCTTGCCGAACTGGCGGATCAGCTCGGGAACCGCGGTGAAGAACAGCGCGCCCACCAACGGACCCCAGGCGGTCTGCGTGCCGCCAAGCAGCACGTAGAGCAGGATGTAGATGCTGAGCAGCACGTTGAACTGCTGCGCTTCGATATAGTTGAAGTAGTGACCGTAAAGCGCGCCGCCGAAGCCCATGATCGCACCGCCGACGGTGAAGGCGGCGACCCGTGTCATCAGTGCATTGACGCCAAACAGCGTGGCGACGCTCTCATCGTCGTGGATCGACCGCATCGCCAGTCCAAACCGCGTCGCCATCAGCAGGTAGCAAAAGATCGCCACACCGAGCGCCGCGGGCAGCAAGACGCTGAGATTGGCGTGGGCGTCGACCGGCGTTCCGGCGGCGCCGCCAACGAATTCAAGATTGAGCATCACGCCGCCGACGACCTCCGCGAAAGCGAATGTGGCGAGCACCATGTAGACGCCACGCGTGCGCAGGATCGGAAACGAAATCACGAAGCCGATCAACGCTGTATAAAGTACCGCGATCGGCACCGAGACGAGCGCCGGCAGGCCCACCCCCGCGCTGCTGTTGAGCCAGGCGCCGGCGTAAGCGCCGATCATGATGAACCCGGCCGCGCCGAGATTGAGCTGGCCCGATGCCGCGGGCAGGTAGACGCCGTAGGCATAGATCACGTTGATGCAAAAGATCGCCAGGATCGCGGAAAGCTCGCCCATCTTAGAACTTGCCCTTGCCGATGGCGGTGTGGCCGAACAGCCCGGTCGGCCTGATGATCAGGATCAGCAAAAGCAGCCCCCAGATCGGCACTTTCTCCACCGACGAGCCAAACAGATAGATCGACAGAACCTCCAGCACGCCGACAAAGAGCCCGCCGACGATCGCCCCCCAAACATTGCCGAGCCCGCCGAGCACCATGCCGGCAATTGCGACGGTGGCAACCTTGTCGCCGACATACGCATCGACGGTGGTGTAATTGATGGTGAACAGAACCCCCGCCAATGCGCAGAGCAGCCCGGTGATGACATAGACCACCGGCACGATGCGGCGTACTTCCACGCCCATCAGTGCGGCGGTGTCTGGTGCCTCGGCGATACTGCGCAAGGCCCGTCCGAGACGCGTCCGCTTGAGCATGATGCTGAGCGCGAAGACGATCGCCAGTGACAGCACCAGGCTGGTCAATTGCGGAACGCTTATCTGGATATTGCCGATGTGAAGACTCGCATTGCCGAAAGGCGAGGTGATAGTCAGTGAATCCGAGCCCCAGCGGCCGATCACCAGATGCTCGAAGACGATCAGAAAGCCGAGCGAGCTCACCAGCGGGATCGCGTGCTCGGTGGCGTCTCCGTATTTCGCCTTCATGTAGCGGTAGGTGAAGCGCTCGATCACGAGCGACAGCAAGGCCGCGACCACAAGGGCCATGACAATGCCGGCGATCAATTTTCCGTTGACCCCCACCAGGCTGGTCAGCGCGCGGTCGAACGCCTTGCCGAATCCGCCCTGCATGGTGGCCCACATCATCATGGTCGAAACCATGAAGAGCGGTGGGATCGTGAAGTTGAGAAAATTGAGCATCCCGATGATGAGCGTGAACGCGACTGCGACCATCACGTAGATGCCGCCCAACATCAGGCCGTTGACGATCTGCTGCAGAAGAATGTCGACGTTCATCGTATGGCCGTTCCGCTCGTCTCAGGCCGAGGTGCTCGGAATATGGCTTTCGTGGTTCTCCAGGTACCACGACGCGATCTCTTCCCTGGTCGTCCACCACACTTCGTCATGTGACTTTGCGTATTGCAGGAATTCGCGCAGCGCACGGATGCGATACGGGTGGCCCGCGACATGCGGGTGAAGGCCCAGGTTCATCAGCCGGCCGCTCGTACCACCCTCGTCATAGAGCACGTCGAACTGCTCTTTGACGGCCTCCAGAACCGCGGTTGTCGTCATGCCGCGGCGGTGAAACAAAGTGAAGTCGTTCATCTCGATCGTGTAGGGCGTCGAGACGATCGGTCCTGCATCCGTTCGGATCAGGTAGGGCTGGTCGTCGTTCATGTAGTCGCAGAAAAAGATCAGGCCTTCCTCGGCGCAGATCCCGGGGGTGTTCGGCGTGCTGCGGAGCGAGCAGGACAGCCAGCCCCTGGCCTTGCGGCCGACCGTATCCTCATAAACCTGCAGCGAGCTGCGGATCAGCGCGCGTTCCTTGTCCGGCGCGAAGGTATAGTTGGTCAGCAGATCGCCTTGCTCGTAATTATGGGCGACCAGCTCCCAGCCGCGCTCATTGACCGCGTCGATGACGGCGCGTCGCTCAAGGCCCATCTTTGCGTTCATCGTGCAGCTGGCCGGAACGCCGGCCGCATCGAAGGTGTCGATCATGCGCCAGATGCCGACACGCTGGCCGTATTCGCGCCAGGTGAAATTGGGGAAGTCGGCAACATTGCCGGGCAGCGGATCGGGCAGCACCGGCGGGCCGCCGGCGTAATACGGCCCCTCGGTATCCTTGACGAGGTCCCAATATTCCAGATTGAGTGTGACGATCAGTGCCAGCCGGGCGCCATTTGGCCATTTGAGCGGCTTCCGATGCGAAATCGGAACAAAATCATAGGCCACCGGCCCCTCCCATCCTCACAAACTCCCTGAAATCAATACTCTATAGAGCCCCTGGCAATGTCAACGCGTCGTCGGTTGCATTGCAAATCGGCGCTTCGCATGCCCTCATCACCAAAGCGCCGGAGATTTGCCACAGCTTCGCAACGGGCCGACGGGCCGCTAACATCTCGGCCGGCGATACGAGGCGGCCTGGGGACAACGGACAACGCAATGGCAGAGACGGATCGTGTATTGATCGCCGGCGGGGGGCCGGTGGGGCTGATCGCCGCGCTGCTTCTGGCGCGCGCTGACATACCGGTTGTCGTCTGCGAGGCCGAGGCCGAGCCAATCGAGGATTTGCGCGCCTCGACCTTCCATCCGCCGACCCTCGACATGCTGGATGGGCTCGGCATCACGCAACGTTTGATCGACGAGGGGCTGATCGCGCCCAGTTGGCAGATCAGAGATCGGAAAACCGGTCCCGTCGTAACCCTCGACATGGCGGCGCTTCGCAATGACACGGCGCATCCTTATCGGGTGCAATGCGAGCAATGGCGACTGGTGCGGTTCGCGTTGGCTGATCTGGCGGCCTACGACCATGCGGAGGTGCTCTTCGGACACCGGGCCACCGGCCTGCGCCAGGATGGGTCGGGCGTCACCCTCGAGGTTGCGGGCCCGGAGGGCGCCGTGTGCCTCGCCGGCCGCTATCTGATCGGCGCCGACGGGGCCGCCAGCGCGGTGCGTACCGCGCTCGGCGTCGAGTTCGAGGGATTTACCTTCGAGGAGCTCTTTCTCTCCGTCTCGACGCAATACGAGCTCGCCGATCATTTTCCCCAGCTGACCTACATCAACTACATCTCCGATCCCGAGGAATGGCTGGTGCTGCTGCGGGTCAAGTCGCTGTGGCGGGTGCTGTTTCCGGTTGCCCCCGATCTGGCCAAGGAGGTGGCGCTATCGGATGCGTTCATCGAGGCGCGGATGCAGAGCCTGCTGGCGCGGCCCGAGCCATACGAGATCGCCCATCGCACGCTCTACCGCATCCATCAGCGGGTCGCCCAGAAATACCGGGCCGGCCGCGTCTTCCTCGCCGGGGACGCCGCGCACATCAACAACCCATTGGGCGGCATGGGGCTCAATGGCGGATTGCACGATGCCTTCAATCTTGGCGAACGGCTGGTGAAGGTCTGGAACGGCGGCGACCGCGACCTGCTCGACCAGTATGAGCGCCAACGGCGGCCGGTTGCGATCGAATACGTCAAGGAAGCGACGATGCGCAACCAGCGGCTGATGAGCGAGCGCGACCCGGATAAACGCGCCGCCGCGCTGGACGAGTTGCGCCAGGCCGCCGAGGATCCGGACGCCACCTACGCGATGATGCTACGCGCCTCGATGATCGATGCCGTGCGCCGGGCCGCGGCGATCCCCTGACGGTCAGCAGGCGCCGTTGTAGTCAAGTCTCCGGGATATCTGCCCTGCGCTTGCGGCACGCTGCGCATGACGGCGGCTCACCAAGGAAGTGCATGTCCCGGCGGAAAATTGTGTACGATCCGGGTAGGACACGTTGATCTGGCGATGGCCGCCGGGCTCGACAAAGGAGGCGTTGCGATGAGTGAGCTCGATATCTATGCACGCCAGGGATTGGGGCACAGCTCGGGTTTCGGCGACCGACCGGCGCTGCTGATCGTCGATTTCGTCAACGGCTTTAACGATCCCGACCAGTTCGGCGGCGGCAATATCGGGCCGGCGATCGAAAAGACCCGTGCGCTGTTGGCCGCGTGCCGGGCGAACAAGATCCCCGTGGCCTTCACCCGCGTGGTCTATGCAGACGACGGTTCCGATGCGGGGGTATTCACCCTGAAGGCGCCGAGCCTCAAAACCCTGACCGAAACCGCCGAAGTCTCACAGATCGTCGCTGAGCTGGCGCCCGTTCCAGGCGAGTTCATCATCCGCAAGCGCCAGGCCTCGGCGTTCTTCGGCACCGAACTATTGGGTTGGCTTATCAATCGAGGCGTAGACACGCTCTTGGTAACCGGCTGCACGACCAGCGGCTGCGTGCGTGCCAGCGTCGTCGATGCGCTGAGCTACAACTTCCTTACCATCGTCGTGACCGACTGCGTGGGCGATCGCGCGATCGGCCCGCACGAGGCGAACCTCTTCGATATGGGCCAGAAATATGCCGACCTGATGACCTGCGAGGAGGTCGTTGGCAGACTTGATCGCATCGCATCGGCGGCCTGACGCGACTGATTTTGTTAGATCCAGTAGGGGGAATTCAATGACCGACTCGCTCGGCTACCGCATGAAATTCGGCGTCATCGCGCCCTCGACCAACACCTCGGTACAACCCGAATTCGACAGCATGCGGCCCTTCGGCGTCACCAACCACTTCTCGCGCATCCACATTCCCGACAATGAGATCGGCGGTGACGAGGATTTCGATCAGCTGATGCACGACATTCGCGCCACGCTGATGGAAGCAATCGACCGCGTTGTGACCTGCTCTCCGGCACGCGTCATCATGGGCATGTCGGCGGAGACTTTCTGGGATGGCCTCGAGGGCTCGAAGATTTTCCAGAAAAACTGCGAGGAGCGGGCGGGTGTGCCGGTCTCGATGGGCTCGGATGCTTGTCAGGAAGCGCTCCGGCGCTATGGCGACATCAAGCGCATCTCGGTCGTCACTCCGTACATGCCGATTGGCGACGAGCAAGTGCACAAATTCTTCACCGATTGCGGCTTCGAGGTGGTGAACCTCAAGGGCTTCAAATGCGCCAGCCCCCAGCTCATCGCCCATGTCTCGGAGAAGGAGCTGCGCGACGCTCTAATTGAGGTGAATGATGACTCCGTCGAGGCAATCGTGCAGGTCGGCACCAATCTCGCCATGGCGCGCGTCGCCGGGATCGCGGAATTCTGGCTCGACAAGCCGGTGATCGCGATCAACACCGCGACCTATTGGTGGTCGCTCCGCCAGGCCGGCATCGACGATAAGGTTCCCGGGTATGGCTCGCTGCTGATGGAGCATTGAGGCGGCTGGTCGATTTCGCCGCTCACATGATCCCGGGTTTGTCGTGATGAACATCGCGCGCTCGGGCCGCCGCCTCGGCGGGCGGAAGGCTGTCGTCCCAGAGGCGCGCGATATAGCGCTCGCCGGAATGTTCATTGGACGCATCTGAACAGAGCCACAGGATCGGAGCCCGCATGATGCCGGGCTCGAGCAGATTGCCATCGGCGCCGCGTTTGTTCTCCATATCGGGCAGGATCGCGGTATCGGTCGCGCCGCCCGGCAGATAGACGTTTACCGTCACGCCGGTACCAGCAAGGTCCTGCGCCCAGACCCGCGACATCGCTTCGACCGCCGCCTTGGTCGGCCCGTAAGGCGAGTAGCCTTTGCGGATCATCGTGATGTCGCTGGTGGAGATATTGATGATCCGCCCGAACCCTTGCGCCACCATGCCCGGCGCGGCCGCGCGGGCCATGTGGAAAGGGCCAAGCAGGTTCGTGGTGATGATCTCGTGCCAGCCCGCCACAGGGTGCTCGAAGAAACGCGTTGGGTTGAGTACGTAGTCGGGATTGACCGATTTGAGTCCGCGCGCGGCATTGTTCACCAGGCAATGGACCGCGCCGAAGCGCTCCTTGGTTTCGCGCACGACCCGCTCACAGGCGTCGTAGTCGCAGACATCGGCCTGGGTTGCGGCCAATTCGCCGTCGCCGTTGATGGCCTTCGCTTCGGCAGCAACCCTGTCGAGCTCGCCCGTTTCGCGCGCACTCGTGATCATCACCTTTGCGCCGGCTTCCATCAGTGCCATCGCCATCTCGTAGCCGAGCCCCCGGCCGCCCCCGGTGACGATCGCGACCCGGTCTTTCAATGACGGATACCCGCCGTTCCCCTCTACCACGTCCTCGCGCTCCCTATTTTTGTGCCCGATTGCATGCGACGTCTTGTTGCGTCCGCCGGATCCGTCAGTGCGCGCGCAGCAGCCGGCCAGCCCCGTCCACGCGATCGGCGATGCCGGCAGCGCGCGCGGCGGCCCAAAAGGTTGCCTGGTTGCTGGTCACCACCGGCTTGTCCAGCGTTCGTTCTAGGCGCTCGATGATCGGAAGCGTTGCGAAATCCGTGCAGCTGATCACGATCGCCTCGGCGTCGGCGCGATCGACCGATATAGCGAGATCGAACGCATCGGAGGCGGGGCGGCAGGCGATCTGGGTGTATTCATGGGCACCGCCTGCGCCGATGCCGAGGCCGGCGATGGCCAGCGTCTCGATCCCGTTCGCGGCCAGAAAAGCCTTCTCATGCTGGTTGAGTGCTTCGTGATAGGGCGTGGCGACCGAGACCTTGGCAACGCCCAGTGCCTGCAATGCCCCAACGATGGCGGGTGCGGTGGCGACCGTTGGCCGTTTGCACAGCCCAGTCATGTAGTCGGTAAGACGTGTCAGGGGCTCCACCATCGAGCCCGCGGTGCAGCCATAGGCGATGACGCTCATGCCGGCGGCGCTCAGATCGGTCACCGCGTGTTCGAGGTCGGCATAGAGGGCACGCTCGCCCTCTTCAGTGTCGGTGTCCGTGTGGAGCGGCATGCGCGTGGCATGCACGCTCACGCCCTGCGGTGCCAGGCGCTGCCACTCGGCTTCGTTGACCGTATTGGTCGGCGGCACGATGACGCCCAGACGAGCGCGCCAGCCGTACTCATGCTTTCGGTCGCTGTTGTCGGTCATCGTCAGACGGCTGGAAGGAGTTGCTTTTTGGTATCGTATCGGTGGTCAGCTTAGGGTAGTCCGGGCGCTTGCGGAAGCGATCGTCGACCTTGGCTTCACGCGAATTTGCCGCCTCGCCATACAAATTCATGCCGAACCGCGACCAGCGACATTACAAAATCGGCCTATGACTGGTATGCATTCGGCCCGGAAATAAAGGGGTGCGGCTTGGAACTTGGACTTTTCCTGATGCCCGCGGCACAAGCGGAGCGGCCGCTTGCCGAGACCATCGCCTGGAATTTGGAGATGATCGGCCGTGCCGACACGCTTGGTTACAGCGAGGCCTGGATCGGCCAGCACATCACCAGCCCGTGGGAGCCGCTGGTCTCGCCGCAGCAGATCATCGCGGGCGCGCTCGGCCAGACCGAACGCATTCGCCTGGGCACCGGCGTCGAAGTGCTCTACCAGCAGCATCCGGTCAGGCTCGCCGCCGAACTGGCCCAACTCGATCACATGGCGAAGGGCCGCCTGATGTTCGGCTTCGGCGCTGGCGGCACGCTGACCGACGGGCAGCTTTACGGGCTCGACCTGCGCTCGGGAGAGAGCCAGAAGATGTCGCAAGAGGCGCTACGCATCATCCTCGATTGCTGGAAAGAGGGTGGCCCGGACGATTTCGACGGCGAGTACTGGACCGTGCGCCGTCCGGCAAATTACAGTGAAAACTACTATTGGCACCTCACGCCCTTTGCGCCGGCAGAGCCGCGCATCGGCTTTGCGGGGTTCATGCCGAATTCCGGCTCGCTGAAGACCGCCGGCGAGCACGGTTATATCCCGCTCAGTTTCAACGTGGCGCCCGAGCACGTCGCGGTGCACTGGTCGTCGGTCGAGGAGGGGGCCGCGATATCAGGCCGCACCCCAAGCCGCGCGAACTGGCGCCACATCCGCGAGATCTATGTCGCGGACACCAAGGCCGAGGCGCGGCAGGCCGTGGTAGACGGCTTCATGGGCAGGTTCTGGAACCGCTACTTCAGCGTCATCGCGCAGCGCCTCGGCATCGAGGACATGTTCCGCCGCGCCGGTGCCCCTGGCGATGCGCCGGTCGATGCCGGTTATCTGGTTGATCACGGCACCTGGTTTGTGGGCGATCCCGATCAGGTGGTCGAGCAGATCGTCGAGCAATACGAGGTCACCGGCGGGTTCGGCGTCCTGCTGCAAATCGGCTTTGACTATTCCGACGCCGGCGCCCGCGGCGGCTGGCTTCGCTCCATGGATCTCCTCGCAAGGGAGGTGATGCCGCGGGTGCGCGCCCGGTTGGGTCCCGCTGCGGTCCGTGCCGTCTCGTGAACACGCTGTCGCCGCGCGGCAAGATCGGCGTTCTGGTCCCGGCCCGCAACACCACCGTCGAGCCCGAGCTGAACGACATGCGTCCGCCCGGCGTTACCAATCATGCCGCGCGGATGGAATTCAAGCATCGGCCCGCCGGCTACGATCCCGCCACGGCCAAGATCGGCTCGCTCGATTTCGATATTGCCGGCGCGATCAACCGGATCATGCAGGTCGCTCCCGATATCATTTTGCTCGGCCACTCACACGATTCGTTCGCGGGCGGCCTTGCCGGCGCGGAACGATTTCAAACCGATCTGTCCGAACAAGCCGGCGTCCCGGTGGTCGTGCCGTCGCTTGCGTTTACCGCGGCGCTCGCTGTACTGGCGGCCACGGATATCGCGATCCTTTCGCCTTATCTCAGCGCTGACGATGCGCTGGTCCGGGATTTCTTCGAGGATGCGGGCTGCCGGGTGCATATGGTCGTGGCGCTGCAATACGACACCGCTTATGCGATTGCCGCAACCGAGCCGGCGGTCATACGCGAGACATTCGGGAAACTTAGCGGTGAGCGCATTGACGCCGTTCTGCAGGTTGGCACCAACCTGCCTGCAGCACGGATCGCCGCTGAGGCAGAGGCCGAACTCGGCAAGCCGGTATTGTCGGTCAATACCGTTGGCTACTGGCATACTTTGAGGCGACTAGGCATCCGGGATCGCTTGTCAGGGTTTGGCTGCCTCTTTTCCGGGCATTGAACCGGGCCGAAAGGCCGCGGTTTTACAGAGCCCCTCGGCGTCAATCTGGTTCGAGACCGGACCTGTTCAGAGCAGCTTTCTGTCTGTTTGGTCCCGTTTTTGGCCAGCGAGCGTCGTTGCGAAATTGCGCCAGACGGCTTATATGCCGAGACGCGGGGCGTAGCGCAGGCTGGTAGCGCGCCTGCTTTGGGAGCAGGAGGTCCCCGGTTCGAATCCGGGCGCCCCGACCAGTCGGCGACCGCGGCAGCTAGCCAACGAGGACTGTTATGGCCCAGCCACGCGTCAGGATTTACCGGCCCGCCAAGACCGCGATGCAGTCGGGGCGGGGCAACACGAAGCGCTGGGTGCTCGAATTCGAGCCCGCCGCAGCTAAGGCGCACGACCCGTTGATGGGCTGGGTCAGCTCAGGCGATACGCGCGGCCAGATCCGGCTGGGCTTTGCCTCCAAGCAGGACGCGCTGGCTTACGCAAAAAGACGCGGCCTTGCCGCCGAGGTCGATGAGCCGCGCGAGCAGCGTGTCCGGCCCAAAAACTATGCGGACAATTTCCGCTGGCAGCCGCCGGGCTGATGGGTTTTGTGGTCCTCCTCTGCTATGACGTCAGGCGCATTGGCGCCCGTAGCTCAACCGGATAGAGCACCGGCCTTCTAAGCCGACGGTTGCAGGTTCGAGTCCTGCCGGGCGCGCCACCGCGCTTCTGCCTTTCGCACATGCCGATGACAAAGTGCCGTCACGGGTGAAAGAATGCGAACCGGCTGATTGGTAATAGTAGGGCGGAGGGCATTTATGGCGGACCCAGTCACGATCCAGCCCGATGACGTTTTCATCGTCGTCGATGTGCAGAACGATTTCTGTCCCGGTGGAAGCCTTGCCGTGCCAGATGGCGATGCAGTGGTGCCGGTCATCAACCGCGTCGCCAGGTCCTTTGCCCATGTGGTCCTGACCCAGGACTGGCACCCGGCAGGTCATGGCTCCTTCGCCAGCTCGCATCCCGGCAGGGCGCCCTTCGAGACGATCACGATGCCTTACGGCGAACAGGTTACGTGGCCGGATCATTGTGTTCAGGCCACCAACGGCGCGGCTTTCCACCCCGATCTGGACATCGCCCATGCCGAACTCGTGATCCGCAAGGGCTACCGCGGCGCGATCGACTCCTACTCTGCCTTTTTCGAGAACGATCACACAACGCCGACGGGCCTGGCGGGATATCTCCGCGAGCGCGGGTTGAACCGCATTTTCGTGGCCGGGCTCGCGCTGGACTTCTGCGTCCGCTATTCGGCCGAAGACGCGCTTGCCTGTGGTTTCGAGACGGTGCTGATCGACGACGCCTGCCGCGCCATCGACAATGAGGGCAGCCTCGAGGCGGCACGCGCCAGCTTCGCGGCGAAGGGGGTCTCGGTGATCGAAAGCGCGCAGATCCGATCGTGATCGGCGAGCTTACTTCTGTTCATTGATCCGCCAATCGTACGCGTGGCGATCGATCTTCGTTACGCCCTTGAGCTTCCCTTTGAGCTTGGGCGCAGCGTAGCGCCGGAGGTGAGCGATGACATTGGCATCGCTGCCGCCGAAATCGCCCTTGAACCAGATATAGATGCTTGAAACCACGAGCGCGGTCCCGTCAAACAATACGCCGCGCGGGCTGTTCACGTAGTCGCGCGCGCCGGCATTCAGAAGCCGCCCAGCGTTCTTGCCGGTAAAGGCTGTCCGACGGAGATTGGGGCATCCGATCGAGGCGCAATTGAGCGCGTAGTGAATGCGCGCATCGCGCCAGATCGGCCGCAGGATCCGGTGTTCGATATCGTTGAGGCTGATCGGCGTACCCTCGATCGCCAGCAGCTTCTTGTCCCACGGGCCATTGGCGAAGAGGCCCGGTGAAATATCGATATCGCGGATCGAGGCGACCGGATAGCGGCCGAGCACCACCTGCACGGTCAGCGCGTTATACAGATTTATCCAGTAGGCCAGCTGCTCGCCCCGCGCGTATCGGCGCACGTGCGCGGCCACCAGCCTTCGGATGTAGGCGCCGAGCTCTTTGCGATCCTGCGGCGACACGCGGCCATAGGCGAACCGGTTGAGGCCAGCTTCGTCGCGGATGAGATAGCGCTTCAAAATGCGGTCCCAGGCGCCGTGATCGATACGGGACGCGGCGTGCGGATCGTGGGCGGTCCAGCGCTCCCAGAGCCGAGATTTTGGCGCGAGGAGCGCATCGAACGCCGCCGTCGCGGGCCCGGTATAGGGCACGAGCAACAGGATCGCGACCAACGCGGCGCGGATCGGCCGGATCGCTTTGTTGTGGCCCGGAATTATCATGCGTAACGATATTGGCCGCGCCGTGCGGCGGTGAAATTCAACTCCCCGTGAAATCCGATTGAGGACTGGCGCTCCTTGAAATCGAGCGCCAATTCACCAAATTCTATGAAGTGCAGGACGCCAATCCCTGGGTCCACGGCACGCTGTAGAAGACGGGTTCGGCCATTCGGCGGACCCAATCGAACCGCACCTTGCTTAGCAAAGGAGGATGTGTGCTATGCGAAGCTTTGATATCGATCTTTCCCCGCTGTTCCGTTCCACCATCGGTTTCGACAGGCTCGGCAGGTTGCTTGAGAGCACCTTGCAGGCCGAGAGCACGGCCCCCGCCTATCCGCCCTACAACATCGAAAAGCTCGGCGACGATGCCTATCGCATCGTGATGGCAGTGGCCGGCTTCGGCGAAGGCGACCTCGATGTGACGGTCAAGGAGGGCACGCTCACAGTCAGCGGCAAGGGCGCCGAGGACGAGGGCGAAACCAAATATCTCTATCGCGGCATCGCCGGCCGCGCATTTGAGCGGCGTTTCCAGCTCGCCGACCATATCCGCGTCGATGGCGCGGCGCTTGAGAACGGCCAGCTCACCATCGCGCTGGTGCGCGAGGTGCCCGAGGCATTGAAGCCGCGCCAGATCGCGATCGAGAATGGCGGGACGCGCAAGCCCAAGGCCAAGACGATCGAGCACGAGGCGGCCTGACCGCTACGCTCGTCGCGAACTCAATCAGTAACGGCAATCGGCCGGTCGTCTTCGGGCGGCCGGCCGTTTTTTTGTGCCTGAAATCTGTGGGCAGCCGGGGTCAGCTTGCCGCCGTCATGCGGGCGAAGCCGGCCTCGAGATCAGCGATCAGATCCTCTGGGTCTTCGAGGCCCACATGGAAGCGCACCGCCGGTCCGCCCGGATCCCATTTCGTCGCCGTGCGAATGGCATCGACCCGAACCGGCAGGACGAGACTCTCATAGCCGCCGAAACTGCCGCCGAGCTTGAAGTGTTCGTAGTGGTCGATCATCGCCGCCACGGCATCCTTCGGACAATCATTGAGAACGACTGTGAGCAGGCCGGCCGCACCCTCGAAGTCGCGCTTCCAGAGGGTGTGCCCGGGATCCTGGGGCAGCGCCGGATATCGCACCTGTTTCACCTCGGGGCGGCCCAGCAGCCAATCGGCCACGGTGCGGGCATTTATCTGGTGCTGCTTCATCCGCACTCCCAGCGTGCGCAGGCCCCTGAGTCCGAGATAGCAATCTTCGGGAGCCGGACAATTGCCGAGGATGTTCGTTGTGGTCTTGAGCTGGTGGTAGCGCTCCTTTGCCACCGTGACGGTGCCGAGCATCGCATCGGAATGACCAACGATATATTTCGTCGCCGCCATGATGGAGATGTCGATGCCATGCTCGAAGGGGCGGAAGAAGTAGGGGCTCGCCCAGGTGTTGTCGAAGGCCGTCAGAATGCTGCGTTTGCGCGCTGCCGCGACGATCGCCGCGATATCCGGCATCTCCATCGTCAGCGAGCCCGGCGCCTCGATATAGATCAGCGCCGTGTTGGGGCGAATGTGCTGCTCGATTTCCGCGCCGATCGCCGGATCGTAGTGCTCCATCTCCACACCGAAGCGTTCCAGGTAGAGTTCGCCCAGGTTTCGCGTCGGGCCGTAAACATTGTCGGGGGCCAACACATGGTCGCCGGATTTGACGAAGGCGAGGATGGCCATGGCGATGGCCGCCATGCCGGAAGTAACCGCGACGGTGCGATATTTGTCCGTGCCGCCCTCGATTTCGGCGATCGCCTCTTCGAAGGCTTTCGATGTCGGCGTTCCGAAGCGACCATAGATCAGCGCATCGAACTTGTTTTGCGCGGCGTGCTCGAATTCAGCCAGAGTGCTGTGGACCACCGTCGATCCGCGCACGATCGGCGGATTGACAAAGCCAAAGCCCTGTTCGGGGTGGCGTCCTGCGTCGACGATGCGTGTGTCTTTTTTCATGGAGCTCCGCTGGCTGGGTGAGTGCGTGCTTGCGATAGCCGAGTGTGGCGGGCCAAGAGGTGCGGATATGCGCGCCGCCGGCGGGGCCGTCACTAAATCAGGCCGGGATGGGTGCGGCAAGCCCGATCGCGCGTCAGGCTTTCGCGCCTAGGTTCGGAAGCGGAAGCTCCGCCGGCAAGACGCCGGTCAGGCGCGGATCGTCGATCTGGGTGGTTTCCTGCCTGTAGGGCGTGAAGCCAGCCTGCTGATAGATCGCGATGGCTTTGGGATGATCGAAGTTGCAAGTATGGAGCCAGACCCGTCCCGGCTCGCGCCGCCAGGCTTCGTCGAGTGCCCAGCCGAGCAGATAAGCACCGAGGCCGCGGCCGACAAACTCGGGGACCAGACCGAAATAGGCGATCTCGACCTCTTTGGCGACACGCAGGTCGAGTTCGGCATAACCAGCCGGCACACCGTCATAGTAGAGCACGTAGATTTCAACCTGCGGGTCGTGGATGATCGACGCCAGCGCTTCGTCGTCGAGCGCCCGGCGTTCCCACCAGAGCCAGGCTTCGCCGATTGCGCTGTAGAGATAGCGGTAAAAGGAAACGGTCGGCTTTGCCGCTCGCATGAGCGCCATCTGGTGGCGGCCAGATAGGATATTGGGATGCCGGGGCGGCGCGCGCATCTCCAGGTAAGTCACGACGCAGTTGAGCTTACCACCCGGATTACCCGTGTCGCTGGTATTGTCATTCGCGTCTGTGGCCATCGCGCCGGTCTCCGGATTGGCGGCGTCTCGTGGCGGCTTCATCTCAGCCGTTGGCGGTCTCTATCGGGGCGTCGTCGCGGCCGCCCCATTCGGTCCACGAACCGTCATAGATGGCGACATCCGGGCGGCCAAGCAAGTAGAGCCCCAATGTAAGCGCCGATGCGGTCACGCCGGACCCGCAGGTGGTGACGACGGGGCGGCGCATATCGATGCCCGCCGCCTCATATTTCCGGCGCAACGCGTCGGCCGGCAACATTGTCCCCGTATCCGGATCGACCAGCTCGCCGAAAGGCAGATTGAAGCTGCCCGGGACGTGCCCGCCGCGCAGCTCCGTCCGCGGTTCCGGTTCGGTGCCGGCGAAGCGTCCAGCCGAGCGCGCATCCAGCACCTGCTCGCGGCCGCTGTCGATGTTCGCCTTTACCTGATCGAAGTCGCGCACCAGCAACCCGTTGACCCGTGCGGTGAAGTGGCGGTCGCGCGGTACGGGCGTGCCGCTCTCCAGCGGGCGGTTCTCGGCCCGCCATTTGGGCAGTCCGCCGTCGAGCACGGCCACATCCTCGTGGCCGAAATAGCGGAACATCCACCAGATCCGCGCCGCGCTGAAGAGGCCCAAGCCGTCATAGACGACGATGCGTACGCCGTCGCCGAGGCCGAGCCGGCGCACCCGCGAGGAGAACTTCTCCGGGCTCGGCAGCATGTGGGGCAGGGGGTTGTTCGTATCGGCGATCTCGTCGATGTCGAAATACACCGCACCTGGAATATGCGCCTCGGCGTATTCGGCCCTTGGGTCGCGCTGCATCGCCGGCAAATACCACGATCCATCGACCACATGAACGTCGGGCGCGGCAAGATGCTCCGCAAGCCATTCAGTGCTTACCAGCGCGTCGGGATTGGCATAGCTCACCGGTCGGCATCCTCTTTGTTTCGTCTCAACCGCCGAACGCGTTCTCTAGCCACGCGGGAACGGCGAACTCTTTTTCCTTGAGGAACGCAGGATTGAAGAGCTTGCTCTGATAGCGCGTGCCGAAATCGCACAGTACGGTGACGATCGTGTGTCCGGGCCCCATCTCCTTTGCCATCTGGACAGCGCCCGCCACGTTGATCCCGCTCGAGCCGCCCAGACACAACCCCTCGTCTTTAAGCAAATCTAAGATGACCGCCACCGCGTCGGCATCTGAGACCTGGAGCGGCAGGTCGACCGGTGTCCCGTCGACATTTCCGGTGACCCGGCCCTGGCCGATGCCCTCGGTGATCGAGCTGCCATCCGAGGCCTTGACCTCACCATGGGCGAAGTAGTTGTACATCGCCGCGCCGGCCGGATCGGCTAGGCCGATCTTGATGTCCTTGTTGCGTTCCTTCAGCGACATGGAAACGCCGGAGAGCGTCCCGCCCGTGCCGATGGCACAGATGAAGGCATCGAGTTTGCCGTCGGTCTGCTTCCAGATCTCGGGGCCGGTCGATTTCATGTGGTAGCCGCGATTGGCGAGATTGTCCCACTGGTTGGCGTAGAACGCGCCCTTCGGCTCACTCTTGGCCAGCTCCTCTCCGAGCCGGGCCGCCACATGGACGTAATTGTTCGGATCCTTGAACGGTGCGGCCGGGACCTCGCGCAGCTCCGCGCCGCAGAGCCGCAGCATGTCTTTCTTCTCTTGGCTCTGGGTTTCCGGGATGACGATCACCGTGCGATATCCGCGCGCGTTGCCAACCAGGGCCAGGCCGATGCCGGTATTGCCGGCGGTCCCTTCGACGATGACGCCGCCCTTTTCGATCACGCCGCGCGCCTCGGCATCCTCAATGATTCCCAGTGCTGCCCGGTCCTTCACCGAACCGCCGGGATTGAGGAACTCGGCCTTTCCATAGATCTCGCAGCCGGTCTCCTCGGAGGCTCGCCTGAGGCGGATCAGGGGAGTGTTGCCGACCGTGCCGGCAAAGCCGTCGCAAACGTCCATCATTTGGTGCTTCGAATTATCGAGTGGGGACGCGCATGCTATCGAGGCGAAACCACGCGATCAATAGCAACCGGTCTTGGCTGTCGCCGGCCTACTGCCAGCGCTTTCGCAAATCGTCGCGGTGGAGCATCAACCACTGCAAGGCGATCAAGAGCGTTGCATTGTGGGTGCGCCTCTCGGCGAGCAGATCGGCGATCGCGTTGAACGGCAGTGTGGTGACACGGATATCCTCGCCTTCCGCCGCCAGCCCGTGGATCCCTCCGGCGTTGCCGGCATCGACGCGGCCGCAATACAGCGTCACGGTTTCCGACGTGCCTCCCGGACTCGCCAGATAATCGGCGATCCTGACCATTTCGCCGATATCGAGCCCAGCTTCCTCGATGGCTTCACGCCGCGCCACCGCGTCCGCGGTTTCCCCCGGATCGATGATCCCGGCGATGATCTCGATCAGCCATGGATCGCACTCCGCCGCATAGGCGCCGATCCGGAATTGCTCGACCAGGACCACCAGATCGCGCACCGGGTCGTAGGGCAGGACCGCGACGGCGTGGCCGCGCTCGAAGAGCTCACGGGCAACCTCCGTGCCCCAGCCGCCGGCGAACAGTTTATGTCGCAGCCGGTAGCGGTCCACTCGGAAATAGCCGTCGTACGCTGTGCTCTTCTCGATGATCTCAACGTCGCTTCGCTTCATCGCGTGATCCACTTCGTGACGGTTATTTGCGCGATCGGACCCTACCGAAGCCGGCATCGCGAGGAAAGTTGCAGGCACCGGCGACATTGCCGCAGACAATGATTGCTAGAGAATGCCGATCAGGTCAGGATTTGAATGGGCGTAACGGAGCCCCCGATGGATCGAGCGACGCGATCCTGGCAACAAATCATGCAGAGGTCAGTGAACATGAAGCGTTTCTATATCGTGCTTGCAGCGTTGTTTGTTTGGACCGCCGCGCCGCTTCCGGCCGAGGCCGGGTGCTATATCTGCACGAGCGGCAGTTCGTGCGGCCAGTATTGCCGCTATGGTGGGAGCGATACGGGCGCCAAACGAAAAGGTTGCCGCAAGGCCGGCTGCAAGATCGGCGGCACCGCGTCGTGCCCCAGCGGCTCCAACATCCGGATCTGTTCAGGCCTTGGTTTCCGCATCGACGATCGCAAGCGTTATGCCGCCATCGACGATGTGCTGGCCCGTGCGCGCCCCGTCACCGCCCCCCAGTCCAGCGCCGCCCGGTAGAACTCGTTCACACTTGGCGGGTCCGGCGCGCCGCATCCAATGTGCCGGACCCGCCAAAGCTGTTCCATCCTCGCGATGACCCGCTGACGCGCCCGACATTGTGCTGCGGCCTTGCGGCGTCATCATCGGCGTGGTCCGATGCCGGCCGGTTTCACCGTCCGCCATGGGGACGACGATGGATGTAAAGAGCGAGAAGATCACGTTCACGGGCGCTTTGAGCGAGCCGCTGGCCGCGCGCTTGGATGCACCGCCCGGGACGATCCGCGCCTACGCGCTTTTCGCCCACTGTTTTACCTGCTCCAAGGATATTTTTGCAGCGGCACGGATTGCCTCCGCGCTGGCGGAACGGGGCATCGCCGTGCTGCGCTTCGACTTCACCGGACTTGGCGCGAGCGGCGGTGATTTTGCGAACACGAATTTCAGCTCCAATGTCGGTGATCTCATTGCCGCGGCCGACTGGTTGCGGCAGAACCGGCAGGCGCCGGCGCTCTTGATCGGCCACAGCCTGGGCGGTGCTGCGGTGCTCGCGGCGGCCGGCCAGATCGACGAGGCCAAGGCTGTTGCGACGATCGGCGCGCCGGCTGATCCCGCGCATGTCGCGCATAACTTCGCGCCCGCACGCGCGGAGATCGAAGCTGAAGGCGAGGCGGAGGTCACGCTGGCCGGCCGCACATTCCGCATCAAGAAGCAATTTCTGGAGGATATCGCGTCCTCCAAATTGGAATCGGCAATCGGTAGTATGGGCAAAGCGCTTCTGGTCTTTCACGGACCGCGCGACGAGATCGTCGGGATCGAAAACGCTTCGAAGATATTTCTCGCCGCCAGGCACCCGAAAAGCTTCATTTCTCTGGACGACGGCGATCATCTGCTGACCCGGCACGCCGATGCCGTTTATGTCGCCGAGGTTCTCGCCGCCTGGGCGTCACGCTATTTGGGCGAGGCTGATGCCGCCGCAAATTCGCCCACCACAAATTCGCCCAGCGCTGCGAGCGCGCACGGGCAGGTGCTGGTCGAGGAAACCGGCCAGGGTAAATTCACCAACAAGGTGAGTGCCGGATCGCACGTCATCGTCATGGACGAACCAACATCCGTTGGCGGGCTCGATCGCGGCATGAACCCATACGATCTCCTGCTGGCCGCGCTTGGCGGCTGCACCTCTATGACGCTGCGCATGTACGCCGACCGCAAGAAGCTGCCGCTGGACAAGGTCGCCGTCCGGTTGACCCATCAGAAGATCCACGCCAGCGATTGCGCCGAATGCGAAACCACCGAGGGCAAGATCGACCTCATCGACCGCGAGCTTGAGATCACCGGCAACCTCGATGCGGACCAGCGCCAGCGTTTGCTCGAGATCGCCGATATGTGCCCGGTTCATCGCACGCTCGAAAGCGAGAACAGGATCGTCACCAAGCTCCGCGCCTAGCGTGTCTCCGGAAACGCACGCATGAACGCTTCCAAATGAACGCTTCTGCATGAACGCCTACGACCTCCTGGTGATCGGAGCCGGCGTGAACGGCGCCGGGATCGCACGCGATGCGGCGGGACGCGGGCTCAAGGTTCTGGTCATCGACAAGGGCGACCCGGGCGGCGCCACCTCGTCGGCCTCCAGCAAGCTGATCCATGGCGGGCTTCGCTACCTTGGCTATTACGAGTTCGGCCTGGTCCGCGAATCGCTGGCCGAGCGGGCGCGGCTTCTGCGCGCCGCGCCGCACATCGCCTGGCCGCTTGATTTCGTGCTGCCGTGGCGGCCGGGCTTGCGCCCACGCTGGATGATCCGCTTGGGCTTGATGCTCTACGATGTGCTCGGCGCGGCCGAACTCAAGAACAGTCACCGCGTCGATCTGCGCGAACGGCCATGGGGCGCGGGCCTGGCGCCACGTTTCACGCAAGGCTTTGTCTATTCCGATGGCTGGGTTGACGATGCGCGTCTGGTCATCCTCACCCTGCGCGCGGCCGGCGTCCACGGTGCGACGGTCCAACCGCATACCGCAATCGTTGCCGCGCTCCGCGAAGGCCCGCTTTGGAGGGTCTCGCTTCAAGGCACAAACACCGAACATAAGGAGCAGATCGCCGCCCGCGCCATCATCAACGTTGCCGGGCCCTGGGCCGAGGATGTCGCGCGCGATGTCTTCAAGCTCGAATTCGACGGCGGTCTCCGGCTGGTTCAGGGAAGCCACATCGTGGTGCCGCGCGTGCATGATGGCGATCATGCGTTGATCCTTCAGAACCCCGACGAGCGCGTCATCTTCATCCTGCCGTTCGAGCGCGATTTCTCGATGATCGGCACCACCGAGGTAACGCTGGACGACATGGGGCACGCCCCGGCAGCGAGCGGGAGTGAAATCGATTATCTCTGCCGCACCGCAAGCGAATATCTGGCAAAGCCGATCGCGCCGGACGACGTCCGCTGGTCATTCGCGGGCGTGCGCCCGCTGTTCGACGATGGCAGTACCCAGGCCAAGGCCGTCTCGCGCGACTACAAGCTCTTTGTCGACGGGGATTTGCCCGCCCGCGCGCCGGTGGTCACGGTTTTCGGCGGCAAATTGACCACCCACCGCAAGCTCGCCGAGAAGGTCGTGAACCGCATTATTCCCTGGTTTCCGCGCAAGGGCGGGCCCTGGACCGACACTGCGGTTCTGCCGGGTGGAGACATGCCCGACCATGATTTCGCGCTCTATCTGGCGGGCTTGGCGCGGTCTTTCGACTGGCTGCCGGCGGAACACTTACATGGCCTCGCGCGCCGCCACGGCAGCCTGACGCCGGCTCTGCTCGAAGGGGCCGGCTCGCCGAAGGACATGGGGCTGCATTTCGGGGCTGGCCTCTACGAGCGCGAGCTCGCCTGGTTCGCCGAAAAGGAATGGGCGAGGGCAGCCGACGATGTGCTGTGGCGGAGAACTAAGATGGGGTTGCATTTAGACGCCGCAGAGCGCGAGGCGGTATCGGACTGGATAGCGCGGGTCGTGTGAGTGCTGCTACTTCGGTGGTCTACTAGCCAGTCTACTAGTGGAAGTCGCGCGAGGGATAATTCCGCCGATGGCGGATCTTCGTCAGCTCCAGTACCCTCGGATCGACACCGGGCCGCTTGACCTCGTCGGCACGCGCCATCGCCGCCTCGGCACTTTCATCCATTGCGTGGTCGGCCCCAGGAGGATGTGTGGCCAGCGTCAGCAGGGAGGGGGTCATATCCTCCAGCTTTTCGGCGACGATGTGGATAACGATGCCCTCGCGCTGGAGCCGCCCGGTCACCTTCATCAGCCGCGCCCCGAGCACGATCCGGCGCGAGCGCTCGAAAACCGGCGGCCAGACGATCACATTCGCGATCCCGGTCTCGTCCTCCAGCGTGGCGAAGATCACCCCCTTGGCGCTGCCCGGCCGCTGGCGCACCAGCACGAGGCCGCACACGGTGATCCGCCGCCCGGGTTTGATTTCGGGTAGGCGCGCATTCGCCGTGACGCCCCGGCCGGCGAGCTGTTCGCGCAGGAAGCTTACCGGATGCGCCTTCAAGGAAAGCCGTAGGCTCGCATAGTCGTCGACCACCTGTTCGCCCAGCCCGATCTTGGGCAGCGTCACGGCCGGGTCGTTCGCCTGCTCATCCTCCTGCGCCGCGGCGAAGAGGGGCAGGGGCTCGGGCCCGAGGATCTTCACCGCCCACAGCGCCTCGCGCCGGTCGAGCCCCTGCGAGGTGAAGGCATCGGCGCGCGCCAGGCGCTCCAGCGCCGGCGGCGGCAGCCGCGACCGCCGCCACAGCGCCAAGGGGTCGGGGTAGCCATTGGCGCGCGCGGCGACGAGCATCTCGGCATAGACTTCGCGCATCCCCTTGATCTGGCGGAAGCCCAGCCGCAGCGCGAATGACGTGTCGCCGCGCTCTCCTTCACCCTCCCACGGCCTGCTGTCCGCAGGCCCCTCCCTCTCCTCCGAGGGGAGAGCGCAGAAGACAGGTGTGCCCTGGTTCCCTCTCCCCTCGCGGGAGAGGGCTGGGGTGAGGGGGCGCTCGTCATAAGGGACGGGCTCAAGAGTACAATCCCAGTCGCTCGCATTCACATCGACCGGCAGTACCGTCACCTTGTGCTCACGGGCGTCGCGTACGATCTGGGCCGGGGCGTAAAAGCCCATCGGCTGGCTGTTGAGGAGGGCGGCTGCGAACACCGCCGGGTAGTGGCATTTGAGCCAGGCCGAGACATAGACCAGCAGCGAAAAGCTCGCCGAATGGCTTTCGGGAAAGCCGTAATCGCCGAAGCCCTCGATCTGACGGAAACAGCGTTCGGCGAAGTCGGGCTCGTAGCCGCGTTCGATCATGCCGCCGATCATCTTGTCGCGGAAGCCGTGGATCTGACCGGTCTTGCGGAAGGTCGCCATGGCGCGGCGCAGCCCGTCGGCCTCGCTCGGCGTGAAGCCCGCGGCGACGATGGCGATGCGCATCGCCTGTTCCTGGAAAAGCGGCACGCCCAAGGTCTTGCCGAGTACCTGGCGCAGCGCCTCGGAGGGGAACTCGACCCGCTCCTCGCCGTTCCGCCGGCGCAGATAGGGATGCACCATGTCGCCCTGGATCGGCCCCGGCCGGACGATCGCCACCTCGATCACGAGATCATAGAAGCTGCGGGGCTTCAGACGCGGCAGCATCGACATCTGGGCCCGGCTCTCGACCTGGAAGACGCCGATCGAGTCCGCCTTGCACAGCATGTCATAGACCGCCGGGTCTTCGGCCGGCACGCTCTCCAGGCTGAGGCGCCTTCCGTAATGCGTTTCGATGAGATCGAAGCCCTTGCGGATGCAGGTCAGCATGCCGAGCCCGAGCACGTCGATCTTCAGTATGCCCAGCGCGTCGAGATCGTCCTTGTCCCATTCGATGAAGGTGCGATCGGGCATGGCGCCGTTCTCGATCGGCACCAGCTCGCAGAGCGCGCCCTTGGTGATGACGAAGCCGCCGACATGTTGGGAGAGATGGCGGGGGAAGCCGATCAGCTCGCGTGCCAGTTCGGCCGCCGCCATCAGTGTCGGGTCGGCCGGGTCGAGCCCGGCCTCGCGGATCGCGCGCTCCTCGATGCCGTCGCTCGACCAGCCCCAGACCGTGCCCGCGAGCGCGCCGACGGCGTCCTCGGAGAGCCCCATCGCCTTGCCCACCTCGCGGATGGCGCTGCGCGCGCGGTAGGTGATCACGGTCGCCGCGATGCCGGCGCGCTCGCGGCCGTATTTTGTGTAGATGTACTGGATCACCTCCTCGCGGCGCTCATGCTCGAAGTCGACGTCGATATCGGGCGGCTCGTTGCGTTCGGCCGAGATAAAACGCTCGAACAGGAGCTCGACCCGCCCCGGATCGACCGCGGTGATGCCGAGTACGTAGCAGACCGCCGAATTCGCCGCCGAGCCCCGGCCCTGGCAGAGGATATCTTGCTCGCGGGCGAAGCGGACGATGTCGTGGACGGTGAGGAAGTAGGGCGCGTAGGCGAGCTGGTCGATCAGTTCGATCTCATGTACGAGCGCCTTGCGGACATCGTTGGGCACGCCGCCGGGGTAGTAGCGCCGCGCCCCGATCCAGGTGAGCCGCTCGAGCTCCTGCTGCGGGCTGCGGCTACCGGGCACAGGGTCGACCGGATATTCGTAACGCAGCTCGTCGAGGCTGAAATTGCAGCGCTCGGCGATCTCGACCGTGCGCGCGAGTGCCTCCGGGTAGCGCCGGAAGAGCTCCGCCATCTCCGCCGGCGTCTTCAGGTGCCGCTCGGCATTGACGTCCAGCAGCGCGCCTGCCTCGCCGATCGTGCAGTGCTCGCGGATGCAGCTCACCACGTCCTGCAGTACCCGCCGCTCCGGGACGTGGTAATGCACATCGTTGGTGGCGACGAGCTCCAGGTCATGTGCCTCGGCGTACCTGGCCTGCATGGCAAGGCGCCGCGTGTCGTCGCCGCGAAGGAGCGCCGCGGCGGCGAGGAAGGCATCCGATCCGTCCAGCGCCTTCAGCGCGGCAAGTCGGCCTGCGAAATCTTGGGTTAGCTCGGATGGCGGCAACGCCACGAAGATCAGCCCCGCGCCATGCTCCAGCAGATCGTCGAAACCGATCGCGCAGTCGCCCTTCTGGGTGCGCCGCTTGCCGAGGGTCAGCAGGCGCGAGAGCCGGCCGTATGCGGCGCGGCTGGTCGGAAAGGCCAGCGTCTCGAAACCGTCCACGAGCACCAGCCGCGCGCCGACGACGAGCCGGATGCCAATGCGTTTGGCCGCGATATGCGCGCGTACGACCCCGGCCAGCGTGTTGCGGTCGGCCACCGCGATTGCACGATGCCCCAGCCGCGCCGCCGTCTCGACCAGCTCCTCGGGATGCGAGGCCCCGCGCAGGAAGCTGAAATTGGTCGCCACCGCGAGTTCGGCATAGGCGGTTGCTTGCGCGTAGATGGTGACAGGCATTCCCTCCATCTCACGACCCGAATTATTCGTAGAGGCGGGTTTGAAACCCGCCCCTACAAATATTTTTTACGCTTACTGGCTTCATCACCCGAACTGCCCGTGCAGGAACCAGCGCCCACGATCCCCGGCTCGCTGCCCATTCTCCGTCCCGACCTCCCGGTACAGCCAAAACCGCCGCCCCGCGCGATCCTCCATGCGGTAGTAGTCGCGCGCGGCCCCCGGCGGCGCGCCAAGCGCCAGCCACCACTCCGGCGCGATCCGCTCGGGCCCTTCTATGCGTGTGACCTTGTGCGCGAATGTGCGCCAGCGGAAGGCGGCAGGCCGCCCCGGCGCGCCCGTTACCTCGACCGGTTCGGGCCGGGCGAGCAGGCGGAGCGGGCGCGGCGGGCCGTCCCGTGGTTTGGCGCTTATGGGCGGTGGGCCGTCGAGCAGCGCATGGGAGCGCGCGGCACGCTCGGGCCAGTGGCTTTCGCGCAGGCCCAGCGCACGCACGTTTGCGGGTCCCAGCCGGCCGGCGAGGCGGTCGGCGAGGGCGGCGATCTCGGGATCGCGCTGCGCTGTACGGGCCGTGTGCGCCGGGCGCGACGACGGAACAAGCGTGCCGTTGCCTTCATGCGCGTTCCCCGCGCCGATTTGGGGCATCGCCCGTTGCCCGGCTTCGAAAGCCGCCACCACTGGAAAAGCAAGGACCGCAACCTCTACGCCGCTATGCCCGTCGGGGCCCGCCGGGTCGAGGCGCTCGAGGCTGGGGGCCAGCAGCCGCATCAGATGCCGGGGATCGCGGCTGGGCCGGCTGGCGCCGGCACCGACCGTATCGAAGCTGCCATCGGCGCGGTGGATGGTGAACACGGTCCGGCGCGCGCCCAGATGTGCCGCCTCGAGACGGCTGCACAGCATGGCGAGTAAGCGCTCGAGCGCGGCTTCGATGTCCGTTGGCAGGCCGACCGGTTCGGGGAAGGCGAGGCGGGCGGTGAAGGGCGCCGCCGGCAGTCGCGGCGAGATCGGCTCGGCCAGCGCGCCCAGCATCTGCTCGAGGCGCCGGCGGACATCGCTCCCGAGACGCGCGGTCAGCGGCGCGCGCGGCAGGTCGTAAAGCGCGCCGATGCGCCGCAGGCCCAGCCGGCCGAGCGTGTCCACGTCCTCCGGTGCCAGGCGCAAGGCGGCAACCGGCAGATCGGCGAGCGCGTCCTTGGCGCCGCCCGGCGGCAGGATCGGGTCGCCCGGATCCCCGAACCGTGCCCAGGCCCAGGCCGCTCCGGGCGTGTCGGCCAGCGCCGCGCGGGCGGCGAAGCCGAGGCGTTGCAGGCGCCGGACCATGTCGTCGAGCAACGCCGCCTCGCCGCCAAAGAGATGGTCGCAGCCGGTGACGTCGAGCCAGAGCCCGCCGCTGCCGGGCGGCGTTCCGGCCTCGACCGCGGCCCAGGGCGTATAACGTCCGCACCAGCCAGCCAGCCCGGCCAGCGTCTTCGCATCGCCCATGGGATCGGCTTCCGCGACGCCAAGCCCCGGCACCAGCGCGCGTGCATCGGCGAGCGCCATGATGGGGGTTATGCCGAGCGTGCGTGCGGCCTGGTTGACGCCGGCCACGACGAGCCGCCCGCGCTCGCCCGCGGCGGTGACCAGGGGTGTTTCACCCTTCGCTTCAGGCGGCTTTGTGTTCGACTGGCGCGCGATCCGATCGGTCGCGAGTGTCAGCAGCCACAGCGAGACGATGCGCTTCGAGACAGGGCGTTTCATGGTTCCACTCAACCAGCCAGTTTCGCGGGCGCCCGCCGCGGCAGCGCAGCAAGGCGAGCCGCCAGCGTGCATATCCGACCATCTCGGGCCCGACTGTTTTGTCGTCGCTTCCTTCCGCCCGGCTTTCCGGGGTGCTCTTGGCCGCTTTGACCTGCCAGCGCGTGACCGCGGCACTTGAGGGCAGCGGATCGAGAGCAGGTTGAAGGAGGATGGGGGTGACCCCGCTTTCGCTCGCGGCGAGCTGCAGGCGTCGGCTTTGGGCGAAATCCGGTCGGGCCCCCTCGGCGAGCACGGCGGCCAGTGACGGACAGCGCACCGCTTCCTCCAGCGCCCACAGCGCGTCCGCCGGCCGCCGCACGCGGACCGTGGTTACCTGGGCCGGATCGAGCCCGAAGCCCGGCAGCGCCGGTGCGTAAGGTCCCTCATCGGATGCGATCCAGAGTACCGGCCGGCCCCCATGGCTTCCGCGGCCTGTCTGGGCCAGCACGCCGAGCAGGACCGCGGCAAAGCTCTGCGCTGCCAGATCGCGCTCGGCGACGCCGGCAATCTCGTGGAGTGCGCCCCGGGGCAGCCCGCCCCAGGGCAGGGCCTCGTCGATCGCTGGCACGCCGAGGGGGCAGACGACTTGCTGCACGCCGCCGATGCGCTCGATGTGCGCGATCCGGGCGCGCAGCCGCGCGAGCCTGTCCGGACTGGCCTTGTCTCGTTGGCGTATGAGGCCTGGATGGTACATAGGAAACCCGAGTCTACCCGATATTGTTCTTGATTTGTTCTAGATTTTGCGGGCCGTTCTGTCAAGGGATCTTCCATTTCAAACCATTTCCGACCCACTATCAAACCACGTAGCGGCAGCCATCGGCGGCGCCCACGATCCGCCCCACCGTCGGTGCTGCGAAATGGGCCGGCAGCACCAGCACGTCCTTGTCGGCCTGCGCCTCCACGAAGCGTTTCCGCGTCGCTGCCGACATCTCCAGGTCCCAGCAGAAGCGGCTGTTCCAGTCCGGGCGCCCGCACTGCACGGGATGGTGCAGCAGATCGCCGGAGAAGACGGCCTCACGCCCGCCCGACGCCACGCGCACGCAGACATGGCCCGGCGAATGCCCCGGCGTCGGATCGAGCCAGACCGTGTCATCGAGACCGAAATCGCCGGCCACGATCTGGGCCTGTCCCGCCTCGACCACCGGCAGCACACTGTCTTCGAAGAAAGCGTCGGACGATCCCGCGCCCTCGGTTACGTAGTCGCCATGCGCGACCCAGTGGTCGTACTCCTGTTTGTGAAAGATGTATTTGGCGTTCGGGAAAGTCGGCACCCAGCGGCCATCCAGCAACTGCGTATTCCAGCCCACATGGTCGACGTGCAGATGCGTGCACATGACATAGTCAACCGCCTCCGGCGGCACGCCGGCCTCGGCCAGCCTGGCCAGGAACGGCGTGTCCTGCATGTGCCAGGCCTTGGTCGAGGGGCGCTGTTTGTGATTGCCGACGCAGGTGTCGATCAGGATCGTGTGCCGCGGGGTGCGCACGAGAAATGTATGAACGCTCTGAATGAAGCGGCCGCTGCCAGGATCGAAGAAATGCGGCTCCAGCCAATCGTCTTCCGCCGCGATCAGATCAGCGGTGGCATCCGGCAGCAGAAACCCCGGAAGGAAGCCCAAGCCCTCCGCCTCGACCACCCGGTCGACCGTAACGTTACCCAGCGTAATCCTGCGCATGGCTCAGCAATTCCCGATACGATTATAAACCTGACCATGCGATCGCCAGGGCAATCGCAGCCGCAATTCACGAGAATTTCTCGCGACAAAATGCACAATCGGCACAATCCAATTGTGCCGACCGACGATTTCGGAACGATCAATTTGTACCGCAGTTGCCATTCCATCACGTTAGCGGCCGGGACAATGCCGATCAATCAGCCGCGTTGAGCGGATATCGCAGCTTCGCTATTGTCGCCCGATGAAAATCGACGGCACGCCATTCCGAACAATCTGGGTCGCCGATGACGGTTGGTCGGTCGAGATCATCGATCAGACGAAATTGCCCCATGCATTTGTTACGGCGGCTCTGAGATCGCTCCAGGATGCCGCCTACGCGATCGAGACCATGCAGGTGAGGGGCGCGCCCCTGATCGGCGCCACGGCCGCGTATGGCGTGGCTCTGGCCATGCGAGAGGACCCCTCGGATGAGGCGCTCGACGCCGCGGGCGCTCGATTGCTGCAAACCCGGCCAACTGCGGTCAATCTTCTGTGGGCGATCGACACAATGCGCGACCACTTGCGCAATCGAAAGCGCGAGGAGCGTGTGTCCGCCGCCTATGCGCGAGCGGCGAACATTTGCGACGACGATGTCGCGACCTGCCGCGCGATCGGCGAGCACGGCGCGCAATTGATCCGTGACGCTTGGGCGGCGGCGGACAATGCGCGGCGGGTAAACATTCTCACCCATTGCAATGCTGGCTGGCTTGCCACGGTCGATTGGGGCACGGCGCTGGCGCCGATCTACCGCGCCCATGACGACGGCGTGCCGGTCCATGTCTGGGTCGATGAGACCCGGCCGCGCAACCAGGGCGCGGCGCTCACTGCATGGGAGCTCGGCAAGCACGGCATCGACCACACTGTCATCGTCGACAACGCCGGCGGCCATCTGATGCAACATGGGCTGGTCGATCTTTGCATCACCGGCACCGACCGGACCACATCGACCGGTGACGTCTGCAACAAGATCGGGACCTATCTGAAAGCGCTCGCCGCCCACGACAACGGCGTGCCGTTCTATGTCGGCCTGCCGCACAGCACGATCGACTGGACCATCGAGGACGGCGTCCGCGACATTCCGATCGAGGAGCGTGATCCCTCCGAGGTCAGTGAGCTGACCGGCCTCGCACAAGATGGCGCCATCACCAGGGTCCGCGTCACGCCGGAGGACAGCCCCGCGGCGAATTATGCCTTTGACGTGACCCCGGCCCGTCTTGTCACCGGCCTCATAACGGAGCGCGGCGTCTGCCCGGCCAGCCGCGAGGGTCTGTTGACCCTCTATCCTGAGCGTGCCGGAGACGCGGCTTAAGCAGACTGCCGGGCCGGCACTACCCGTTTTCAATCGCCCGACTTATTGTCTTTTGATCGATCGCACCCGGGGCAGGGAGGAAGAGCGACATGGCTGATGCCGCCGCGCGCGAGTCGGGCTATGACGACAATCCCGATTTCAAAATCGTCTTCGAGCCGAGCCCACGCCGCGTCCGGGTGATGGCCGGCGGCGAGACGATCGCGGACTCGGCCGCCATGCGGTTGCTCCATGAGCCCGGCCATCTGCCGGTCTATTATTTTCCGCGCGGCGATGTGCGCATGGATTTGCTCCAGCAAAGCGACCACGAAACCCATTGTCCGTGGAAAGGCCTGGCGCGCTACTGGAGCGTCGGATCTGGTGACCACCCCGTCGAGAATGCCGCCTGGAGCTACGAGGACCCGTACGCCCAGATCGCGGAGATAGCCGGCTATGTCTCGTTCTATTGGTCGAAGATGGACCACTGGTACGAGGAGGATGAGGAGGTCTTCGTCCACGCCCGCGATCCTTACAAGCGCGTCGATGTCGTCGACAGCATACGGCAGGTGAGGGTTGTCCTTGGCGGTGAGACGGTCGCCGAGACGACGCGGGCGCGCTTCCTCTTCGAGACCGGCCTGCCGACGCGCTACTACATACCGCGCGCGGATGTGCGTGCCGAGTTGCTGGAGCCGTCGGATACCGAAACGCAATGTCCTTACAAAGGCATCGCCGCCTATCATTCGGTCCGTGTTGGCGGCAAGCGCTTCGAGGACATCGTCTGGTACTACCCCGATCCGATCGCCGAATGCCCGCGCATCAAGGATTATCTCTGCTTCTTCAACGAGCATGTCGATGCGATCTTCGTCGACGGCGCCGAAATGCCGTGTCCGGAAACCCATTGGACGAAGCGATACCCGCAATCGCTGATGCTTGATCACATGTGAGTGTTGTCGCATTGGCCGCCGCGTGCGATGCCGCTAGGCTTGCCTGCGCGTTGCGATCTGCCGCCATGAGGGACGAATGGACAAACGCTGCTTCGGTGACCGCGCCCTACGCCTGCTGGCCATTACGTTCGGTGCGCTGTGCCTCCTGCAGGCGACACCCGGCCGGGCCGAGAAGGTTGATCTCGAGCTCGTCCTCGCGGTCGACGGCTCGGGCTCGATCGACGAGAACGAGTTCAAATACCAGCGTGCCGGCTACGCCGCGGCGATCACCGACAAGCAGGTCCTGGCGGCGATCACCTCCGGCGCCCAGCGCAAGATCGCCATGGCCTTTGTCGAGTGGGGCGGGGAGGGCTCGATCCACACCATCGTCGACTGGGCGGTCATCCATGATGCTGCGTCGGCCAAATCCTTCGCCGGCCGCCTCGTGCGCGCACCGCGCCAGGCGCTCGGCTACAACTCGATCAGCGGCGCCATCCTTTATGCCGCAGCGATGATGCGGACGAATAAATATGTCGGCAAGCGCCAGGTCGTCGATATCTCCGGCGACGGCCCCCAGATCGGCCTGCCGCCGCTGCCGCCGGCGCGCGCGCTGGCGATCGCCCAGGGCATCACCATCAATGGCCTGGTGGTCGCCTTTCGGGGCGGGGTGATCGGTGGTGGCGGCGGCGAGCCGCTGGCTGAGCATTACAAACGCGACGTGATCGGCGGGCGCGGCGCCTTCGTCATCATCGCCGACCGCAAGGAACACTTCGCCGAAGCAATCCTGCATAAGATGGTACGCGAAATCGCCGTTCGCCCAGCCGCAATTCAATCTGCGGAGAGATCGAGAAATTTCAGGATTTTTCAATCTTCTATAACAGAACGTTAATTTTAAAAATGATCGAAAATCACCAGTTCTCCAGGGCAGTTGACCGGGGATGAAATCCGGCGCCCGTCCCGTACCACTCATGCCGCAGGAGCCGAGCTTGGCCTCGAGGCGCGACAGGGTTGGACCAGATTTCTGCGACCAGGGGACGCATGGCGGGCGACCAGCTAAATGCCCTGCCCAGGGGCTACGAGACGCATGGCTACCGGATCGAGGACGTCCTCGGCTCTGGCGGCTTTGGCATTACCTATAGGGCTTGCGAGACGAGCATCGGGCGGACCGTGGCGGTCAAGGAGTACCTGCCCGCCGGCGTAGCCCTGCGCGGCCGCGACTCGGCCTCGGTCCTGCCGATCAGCTCCGACGACCGGCCAACCTTCGAATGGGGCCTCGACCGCTTCCGCACCGAAGCGCAGACGCTGGTTCCCTTCCGCCACCCGAACATCGTCAAGGTGCTGCGCTTCTTCGAGGCGAATGGCACGGCTTACATGGTGATGGATTACGAGGAAGGCGAAAGCCTGGAATGCGTCCTTGATCGCGAGGGCGCGCTGGACGAGGCGCGGATCCGCAGCTTTCTTATGCCGCTGCTCGACGGGCTGGCCGAGGTCCATGCGCTGGGTTTCCTGCACCGGGACATCAAGCCCGACAACATCTATCTCCGCGACGATGGCCGGCCGGTGCTGCTCGACTTTGGTGCGGCCCGCCAGGCGCTGGGTGTCCGGAGCCACAGCCTGACCGCCATCGTCACTTCCGGCTACGCCCCGTACGAGCAGTACGAGTCCGACGGCGACCAGGGGCCGTGGACCGACATCTATGCAATGGGCGCGGTCCTCTACGCCGGGATCGGCGGCGACGTGCCGCCGGAGTCGACCATGCGCCTGTCGGCCTATGCGCGCGATCGCGGCGATCCGATGATCCCTGCCACCACGCTGGGCATGGGGCAGTATTCGATCGCGTTCCTGGAGGCGATCGACGGCGCGCTCCAGATCATGGAGCATGACCGTCCGCAAACGGTTCACGAATGGCAGCAATGGCTGGCCGACGGAGCGCCCGCCCAGATGCGCGAGCCGGCCAGAACTCCGGTGCCGGCGAATATCGGGCAGCCGTCCAAGACGGTTGTCACCCTCGACAGTTACCGCTCGGCGGCGCCGCCGCGAAAAAGCGGCGCGCGCCGGATCGCAGCTTTGGCGGCGATTTCGGTGCTGTTGGCCTCCGGTGTCGCCAGCGGCGGCTACTACGCGTACGATTCGCTGCGCGAAAGCTATGCGACTTACGAGCGCACCATCGCCCAGGAACGTGCCACCGCCCGCGCGGCCCGCCGCGAGGCCGAAGCATTGGGGAAGCGACGCGCGGTTGAGACAGCCGGGCGCAAACGCGCGGCTGCGATCGAGGCCCGGCAACGCGCCGAGGCTGAAAAGCGCCGCCTGGAGGCTGAGGCGCGCCGCGCCGAGCAGGAGGCAAAACGAACCGTCGAAACCAAAAAGCAATTCGCCGCCGAGCGCCGCCGCGCCGAACTGGCCCGCCGCGAGGCCGAGAAGGAACGCCGCCGCGCCGGCATCGAGGCGCGCCGGCGCGCGGCCACCGAAGCCACCCGCGAGCTGGAAGACCGCCAGCGCCGGCAGATCACGGCCGCCCGCCGCCTCGCCATCGAGGCGCTGCGCCGCAAGCAGCTGGCCGAGCGCCGCAAATTCGAAAGCGAGCTCAAGAAGGAACGCCAAGCCCGCGAGCGCGCCGAGGCGGCGCTACGCAAATATCGCGCCGAGCAGCGCAAGCGCGAACTGGCCGAACGCATCCAGCGCGCCCAGCGCCGCAAACAAACAGTGGAGCGCCGCGGACAAACCGTGGAGCGTCGCAGACAAACAGTGGAGCGTCGCGGTCAAACCGTGGAGCGTCGCGGACAAACAGTAGAGCGTCGCGGGCAAACCGTGGAGCGTCGCAGACAAACAGTGGAGCGCCGAACACCGCCGGGCAGCAATCAACGCCGCGCCGAGATCAGCACCGGCAAACAGGGGCGCGAACCCTCAGCGCGGTCCAAGCCCCGGCGCTATGCGGAGGCAGGCAATCCCTGGCGCACCAACGATGGCCGGCCGCAAGTCGCCCGCGTCGGCGCGGCGCGGCTCTTCGGCCGTTGGTGTGGGCCCCGGGGCGCCATCCGTTTCACGCGCTCGCACATGATTGCCCGGCGCTATGACAACGGCGAGGTCGGCCGCTTCCAGCTTGCCGGCTATCACGTCGGCCCGCGCTCGATCGTCGTGCAGTATCTGATGCCCGACGGCATGTACCGGCGCGCCTTCGGGCGCTTTTCCGGTGACGCCCGGCGCATGACCGAGTTGGCCCAGAAGCAGCCCGGCTATCCCTGGCGCCGCGTCGCCGCGCCCTGGCATCGGTGTTGAGGGGCAGTCGTCGTCGCTGACACTAAATGTCGGAAATGAAAAAGGGGCCGACGGATTTTCCCATCGGCCCCTTTGTTCGTATTGGCTCCGGCGGTAGGACTCGAACCTACGACCTAGCGGTTAACAGCCGCTTGCTCTACCAACTGAGCTACGCCGGATCAGGCGAACCGCGGTTAGATAATATGGAGGCGGGCAAGGTGCAACCAGTAGGGTTAGCAATTCCCTAATTCGTTGCCGCTTGCTCTTTGCGCCCGTCTTCGCTTGTGTCTTTGTTTTCGCCCTTGCGCGCGCCTTTGCTTTTTTCTTTTTCTGGGCGCTTGCGCGGCCGGTTGACGTCGCGGGCGAGCCCCAGCTTCTCCAGCAGCCAGACATGCATCCAGGTGAGATCGAGCTCCCACCAGCGATGTCCGTGGCGCGCGCTCTTCTCGTCCCAGTGATGGTTGTTGTGCCAGCCCTCGCCGGCCGCCACCAGACCGACCAGCCAGTTATTGGTGCTGCCTTCCTTGGTGTAGTGGGTGCGGTAGCCGAAGACATGCGCCAGCGAGTTGACCGACCAGGTGATGTGCCAGACCAGCACCGTGCGCGCGAAGACGCCCCAGACCAGCAGGCTCAAGCCCAGCCGCACACCCTCCGCGGTCTCGCCCGAGCCGGCCCAGCCGATGAGGAAGCCCACCAGATAGAACAGCGCGGCATGCGCCAGGTAGATGCCGTTCCAGATCCACCATTTGCGCTCGAGCGCCCGGTAGAACCGGTCGTCGAGCAGGTCCTTTGTGTATGTGTTGTAGGCGGCCGGCGTCCTGACTGCCCGGTTCTCGAAGAACAGCCAGCCCATATGCCCCCAGAAGAAAGTGACGAAGGGGCTGTGCGGGTCGTCCTGGCGGTCGGAGAAGCGGTGATGCACCCGGTGGTGCGTCGCCCATTTGATCGGCGTGTCCTGGAGGCAGCAGAGCGCCACCACGACGAGCCCGTACTCATACCAGCGCGGCACCGCGAAGCTGCGATGGGTGAGCAAGCGGTGGTAGCCGAGGTTGACACCCTGACCGAAGAAGAAAACCCCCACGACCATGACGACGACCCCGGCCCAGCTGAAGAGCGAGGGCAGGAACACGAGCAATGCCAGCGCATGGATGCCGACGATCCCGACGGCGTAGTCCCACAGGAACCGGCGCTTGTTGACGGTCGAGGGATAGGCCAGCGGCGTCGCCTCGAATTGACGCTTGGCCGGAGCGGCGCTGTCGCTGGCTTGGCTCATCGGCCGGTGGTGTCCTTCATGCAGTCGCTGCGGGCTCGTCGTCATTGGCGGCGCAAACGGCGCGGGCAAATCGCGGGCACCCAGCCAAACCGGTGCCCGGGCAAACCTAGTCAATGGCGCAGATTAGTTCTACGGGGCGGTGACAGGAATTCCTTGCGCCGATTGTCGCATGCTTTCTCGCCCACACCGCCGCATCCAGCGCAAGGTGGCTGATCGGTGCGTGCATTGGCAATTTGCGCCACGATGCCTTAAGCCTGCGCGGGTTCGGCGGGCCTGCACTCGGCAGCGCGCAAAGCGCGGACAGACCAAGAGGGAGCAGGCTCGCGATGGACTTAGGTTTCGCCCAGTTTGGCGCGCTCGCTCTTGCGCTGGGCGCGCTCGCCTTCATGATGGGCGGCCTGGTCAAGGGCGTGATCGGTCTGGGACTGCCGATGGTCGCGGTTCCGGTCCTTGCCTCGGTGATGGATCCGAAGGTGGCGGTGGCGATGACGGCCGTGCCGGTCCTCACCTCGAATATCTGGATCGTGGGCACCAGCGGCCGCATACCGGAGCTTCTGGCGCGGTACTGGACCATGCTGCTGGCGCTCGCCGTCTGCTCTTTTGTGGGCGCGCAGTTCTTCGTGAAAATGGACGCCCGTATCGCCTCGATCGTGGTGGGCATCGGCATCGCGTCGGTCTGCATCGCGCAAGCCTTTCCGATCAAGGCCAAGGTCAATGCGCGGCACGAGGTTTGGCTTGGCCCGGTCATCGGCGCGTTGGCCGGGCTCGGGGGCGGCATCACCAACTTCTTCGCGCCTTTGCTGGTCGCCTATATGTTGGCGCTGCGGGTGGAGAAGGATTTGTTCGTTTTCTCCATGTCGCTGTTTTTCATTGTCGGCGGGGCGCCCCTGTTCGGCAGCTTGGCCATATACCGCATCCTCGACCTCGACGTGCTGGCCGTCTCGGCCGCGGCGGCGGTCATGGCCATCATCGGCCTGCAGCTGGGCGCCACGCTCCGGCGCATCATTCCCCAGGCGACCTTCCAGAAGGTCCTGTTGTTCGCTCTGTTCCTGATCGGGCTCAACCTGATCCGCCGCGGAATTTTTTGATATCTGGTTACGGCACCGGCCCACTCCCCCACCCGGCCGCCCATGAGGATACTGTCGTTGGGCGGCCGGGTGGGGGAGTGGGCCGGGTGGGGGAGTGGGCCGGTGCCGCTTTCACGAAGTGAAACTAATATCTAGCCGGCGCCGTTGCCCTTGGCGTCGCGGATTGCCCGCCAGACCCGCTCGGGTGTGGTCGGCATCTCCAGCCAGGTGACGCCGACGGGCGCTAGTGCGTCGACGATCGCGTTCATCATGCATGGCATCGCACCGACACTGCCGCCTTCGCCCGCGCCCTTGATGCCGAAGGGGTTGGTCTTGGAGGGCACCGGGTTCTCCGCCACTTCGATCGGTGACAGATCGTCGGCGCGCGGCATCGCGTAGTCCATGAACGAACCGGACAAAAGCTGGCCCGTGCCGGGCTCGAACACCACGTCCTCCATCAGGATCTGGCCGATACCCTGGACGACGCCGCCATGGACCTGGCCCTTGAGAAGCGGCGGGTTCATCACCGTGCCGACATCGTCGACCACGACATAGCGCTCGATCTTGATGGTTCCGGTTTCCGGGTCGATCTCGACCTCGGCCGCGTGGCAGCCATTGGGGAAAGTCGGCGCAGGCGGCACAAAGACGCCGTCCGCCATCAGCCCCGGTTCGATCTCCGGTGGTAGCAGCGCGCGCATGAAAGCCGTTTTGGCAACCTCCTGGAAGGTCCGCGTCTTGTCCGTTCCGGCAACGCGGAACTCGCCATCGCCAAACTCGACATCCTCCACCGCCGCCTCGAAGAGGTGTGCTGCGATGGCCTTGCATTTTTCGATGATCTTCTCGCCGGCGATACCAATCGCGGCACTACCGACGCCCGAAGAGCGCGAGCCGAATGTGCCGTGGCCGAAGGCGACCTGGTCGGTGTCGCCTTGAATGACGCGGATCTGGTCGAACTCCATGCCGAAGATTTCGACCAGCAACTGGCGGAACACGGTCTCGTGGCCTTGCCCGTGGTTGTGGGTGCCGACGAGCACGGTGGCGCCGCCGCTGGGATCGAAGCGGATCTGCCCGTATTCCTCAAAGCCGCCTGCCGATTGCTCGATCGCGTTGGCGATGCCGAAGCCGCGCAGCTTGCCGCGCTGGACCGCCTCCGCGCGCCGCGTCTCGAAGCCGGCGGCGTCGGCCTGGGCCAGGGCCGTGTCCATGTTGCGCTCGAACTCGCCCGAATCGTAAATGAATGCGTGGCCCGTCTGGAACGGCATGGCCTCGGGCGGGATGATGTTGCGGCGCCTGATCTCAATTCGGTCGAAGCCGAGCTCCCGCGCCGCCCGGTCGAGCGCGCATTCGATCGCAAACGAGACCTCTGGCCGTCCGGCGCCGCGATAGGGTGCGATCGAGGGCGTATTGGTGAACACGGCGAGGACATGCATGCTGATCGCCGGTGTTTTGTAGACCCCCGCGATGCCGCCTGCGTTGAGGATCGGCGTCAGCCCGCCGAAGAGCGAGAGATAGGCGCCCATCCCGGCATAGGTAAGCGCGCGCAGCGCCAGCAGCGTGCCGTCCTCGTCGAGCGCCAGCTCCACCACCCAGCGGTTGTCCCGCGCATGCTCGTCCGACAGCAGCCCGTCGCTGCGGTCGCCGGTCCATTTGACCGGCCGGCCGAGCTTGCGTGCGGCCCAGAGCACCAGCGGCAGTTCGGGATGCACGTTGCTCCGCACCCCGAAGGCGCCGCCCATGTCGCGGGCGACCACGCGCAGCTTGGTCTCCGGGATCTTCAGCACCGATTGGGCAATGAACTTGCGAATGTCGTGCGGGTTCTGCACGCCGGACTGCAGCGTGTAACGGTCGGCGGCCGGATCGTAGGAGCCGAGGGCCGCGCGCGGTTCCATCGGATTGGCCGAGACGCGCGAGATATCGTATTCGTAGCGGACGGTGTGCGTAGCGGTCTCGAAAGCCGCGTCCACGGCCGCCGCGTCGCCGCTTTTATGCTCGTAGCATATGTTGTCGGGGGCTTGCGGCCAGACCGCGGGCGCGCCGTTGGCGACCGCCTCGGCAAGTGAGGTAACGGCCGGCAGCTCGTCATATTCGACCGTGATCAATTCCGCCGCGTCGCGCGCCTGGGTCAGCGTTTCGGCGACGACGAACGCCACTGGATCGCCGATCGTGCGCACCGTGCCTTGCGCAAGTGGCAGGCGAGGGGGCACGAACATGTCCGAGCCGTCGGGACGCTTCAGCGGCATCATCATGCCGATCATGGCCGGCAGCATGCCGATCCCGTCGGCTTCCAGGTCGTTGCCGGTGAAGACCCCGAGCACGCCGGGCGCGCTCGCCGCATCGCCGGTGTCGAGGGCGCTGATCGTGGCGTGCCCGAAGGGCGAGCGCAGCACGAAAGCATAAGCCTGGTTTGGCATGTTGAGATCGTCGGAATACTGGCCGGCGCCGACGACCAGGCGTTTGTCTTCTTCCCGCAGAACCGGCTGACCCAGACCGAACTTCATTGGCTTCCCGCTCCCCAATCCGTCGCGTACTCGCGCAGTGTGCGCAATCGGCCCGGCCAGGCCAACAGGAATGACCGCGTACGGTCAAAAAAAGGGCCGGCAAAGCCGGCCCGTAGGGGAAGGGTTCGGAGAGAGCGGTAATTTATTATCGGTAGCAGTTGTTGTAGTCGGCCTGGGCGCCGACTGCGCCGCCGGCAATGATGCCAATCAGTGAGCCGGCCGCGATGGCGCCGATGCGGCCGCCACCCTGGCCGATATGGCTGCCGATATAGCCGCCCGTGGCGCCGCCGACGAGGCTGCCCACGAGCCGCCCGCCGCCATTGCAATAATGATTGTAGACCGGGGCTGCGCCATTGCGACGGCCATAACCGGCGGCATACCCGGCGCCAAATGCGGGTACGCCGAGATAGTTGTTGCGGACGAACCGCTGCCCGCCGCGATGGCCGCCATATCGGCGCCCGCGACCGTTATAGCCGCCGTGGCCCCAGCGCGCCTGTGGCGCATAGGTTTGATGGACCCGGCGCTGACCCCAACGACGATGGCCGTTTCCCTGACCTTGCCAGCGTTGTGGCCTTCCGGAATGTGCCCAACGACGATGTTGGGGGCCCCGGCCGCGCCAACGTTGCGGGCCGCGAGCTTGCGCCCAGCGACCGTTCCCACCGGGATTGCGCCAGCGGCGCTGCGCGCCGCCGCGCCGCCAGCCTTGGCCTTGCGAGGCCCGGCCTCGCCAGGCGCGGCCGCCACCGTTGCGAAAGCCGCCTCGGAAGTGGCCGCCGCCGTTGCGGAAGCCGCCGCCATAGCCCGAGCTATCGGCCAGGGCAACGCTTGCAGGCAATGCGAACGCGGCAAGTCCAAGCGCGGCCGCCAATGTGATTTTTCGTAGCATGAGGTCTCTCCTCCTCAAGCGGATGATCTCCAGACGACCCGTATTACGCCGCCGTTGTGGCACGCATCCCCGCGTCAAACCTTTGCCGCGGTCAGGCACAGACCTTGAGCGTGACGGCAGCCGTGTCCGGCGCGGTCTCGCCCGCGACAGAACACGGGGATTTGAGAGAATTACTGGAGGCCCGGGCCGGAATCGAACCGACGTACGCGGATTTGCAGTCCGCTGCATAGCCACTCTGCCACCGGGCCGTCAGGTTGGCCCCGCCCGAACCGGGTTTCGACATGCCCGAACAGGGGTCCGACATATATGCGCCGGCATGAAGCCGGTCAAGCAGGCCCGCGAGTGTTGCTCCGATACCACGGCTAGTGCGCTGGTCGGCGTTGTGTTCACGCCGGGCCGAAGATATAACGCAAACGTAGCTGTTATTCGGTCGCCTCGCTACCACCGTCCCAAGGATTTGCCGAGAACATTGAGAGATCTATGGTCGCTTCCGCCGTGGCCCGCCGAAATATGGTCGAGAGCCAGATCAGGACCAACAAGGTCACGGACCGGCGGCTGATCGCGGCGCTGCTCGATATCCCGCGCGAGCGTTTTCTGCCCAAGGCGGTGCAGAGCCTGGCATATCTCGACGAGGATATTCCAATCGGCCAGGGCCGCTTTCTGATGGAACCGATGGTCATGGCGCGCCTGCTTCAGATCGCCGAGGTTCAGCCCAATGACCTTGCGCTCGATATCGGATGTGGCGCCGGATATTCGGCGGCCGTACTGGCGCGGCTTTGCGCGACGGTGGTCGCAGTGGAGAGCGACGGCGATCTGGCCTCCGCGGCCAGCCATGTATTGGCCGAGATCGATGTCGACAATGCCGCGGTAGTCGAAGGGCCGCTTGAGAAAGGTTATCCGCGGCAGGGGCCTTATGATCTGATCCTGTTCAATGGCGCCATTACGGCGATCCCCGATGAGATCGCCAAACAGATCGCAAGTGGCGGCCGCGCTGTCGCAGTGGTCGTCAATGATCGCGGCATCGGCGCTGGAACGCTCTATCGCAAAACGACCGGCACTTTGTCGGGCCGTGCGATATTCGATGCCAACACGCCGTTGTTGCCGGGTTTCGAGCGTGCCGAGAAGTTCGTATTCTAGCGGTGCACCGACGGATGCCGTCGATCCTGTCGTTACAGGCGGGGCGGCGGAGCGAGGGAGCAAGGACGCTATGGCGGTGAACCGGGGGGTCGTGGAGGGCACGCTGAAGCCGCGCCTGCTTGGAGCGGGGATGTTGCTCGCATTGGGCGTTGGCGCCGTGCCGGCGGGCGCGGAGACGCTGACCGGGGCTCTGTCGTTGGCTTATTCCAACAATCCGCGCTTGTTGGCTCAGCGTGCCGCACAGCGGGCCATCGACGAGCAGTTCCCCCAGGCCCTTTCGGGGCATCGCCCGAACCTCTCGATCGTTCTCGAGGCCGGCAAGTCGGCGTCTGCGACCCGGGGAGCGGGCCTCAGAACCGGCGCGAATACTTCGCCGCGTTCGGGATCGATCACCTATCAGCAGCCGATTTTTCGCGGCCTTCGCACGCTCTACGACACGCGCCGCGCCCGCGCCACGATATTGGAGGGACGCGCCAACCTCACCATCGTCGAACAGGACATCTTGTTTCAAACTGTGACCGCGTTCATGAATGTCGTGCGCGACCAGGCGGTGCTGCGCCTCAATGTGAAAAACGAGCAGGTCCTGCGGCGCCAGCTCCGCGCGACCCGCGATCGTTTTCAAGTCGGCGAGGTTACCCGAACCGATGTGAGCCAGGCACTAGCGCGCCTGGCGCAGGCCCAGGCGACCCGCACCCAGTCCGAAGGAACCCTACAGATATCCCGGGCCAACTACCGGCGCATCGTTGGGCGTGCGCCGGGCCTGTTGAAGAAGCCCGGCCGCATCGTTCGACTGCCAGGCACATTGCAGGGCGTAACATCGGTCGCCGGGACGGTTGCACCGAATGTGGTGGCAGCGCGCTTTGGGGAGTTGGCGGCGCGTCACAACATCAAGCTGATTACCGGCGAGCTCCTGCCCTCGGTCAATCTGAACGTTTCGGGTTCGCGGGCGTATGGCACATCGAGCGGCGCCCGCGTCAACTCGGGCTCGATCACCGGCCAGCTCGTGATCCCGCTGTATCAAGCGGGGCTGACCTCTTCGCGAATTCGCCAAGCCAAGCAGATCGCCCTTCAGCGTCATCAGGATATCATCGAAGCGCGGCGTGCGGCGATTGAGGCTGCGACCCAGGCCTGGCATACGCTGAAAACCGCCCAAGCCCAGATCCGCGCCTTCCAATCGGCGACCCGCGCGAGTGCGATCGCCCTCGACGGCGTCCGCCAGGAAGCAGCGGCGGGACTGCGGACAGTGCTCGACGTGCTTGATGCCGAGCAGGAGTTGTTTGACGCACGCGTCAACCTCGTCCGGGCCGAACGCGATGAGTTCGTGGCCAGCTACCAAGTCTACCAGGCGATGGGTCGGCTCACGGCGGTCAATCTCAAGCTGCCGGTGCGGAAATATGACCCGACTTCTTACTATCGGCGTGTCAAATACCTGCCCTGGGGCCCGGCGCCCGGAGGGAGCTACTATACTAAATAGGCTCAAATCACCGAAAACCTGGCTTAATGCTTGTAAGTCGCACCGCCTGGATTTATTTTGCTTTATGTTAAGTAAACTATTTTTCGTTACTGAAGTGGTTGCCGCCATTTCAGGAAGGCCTAGGGCATGAACGAGCAAAGCCCTCAGCAAGAACCATCGATGGAAGAGATTCTGGCATCTATCCGCCGGATTATTTCCGAAGATGGGGAAGAGGGCGAAGCCACTCCACAGAGCGCCGAGGCCCCGGTTGCGGATGAACCGGCGGCCGAAGAGGACGATGTTCTAGAGCTGACGGTTCGTGTCGAAGAATCGGAACCGGCTCCACCAGCGGCTGAAAGCGAAGCGCCGGTCGAGGCTGCGGCTGAGATCATTCCCGACGATATGATGGAGCCTGCCGCGCCGGCCGAGGCGGTGGATGAGATCATTCCCAACGATATGATGGAGCCTGCTGCGCCGGCCGAAGCGGTGGCTGAGATCATTCCCGACGATATGATGGAGCCTGCTGCGCCGGCCGAGGCGGTGGCTGAGATCATTCCCGACGATATGATGGAGCCTGCCGCGCCGGCCGAGGCGGAGGCTGAGATCATTCCCGACGATATGATG
>Ga0307378_10000531_pt1 | contig 67135 bp, 71 predicted proteins | sample UN1MG_FD_202238 | JGI IMG/M metagenome (GOLD analysis project Ga0307378, IMG submission 202238) | Soil microbial communities from Risofladan, Vaasa, Finland - UN-1 | ecosystem: Environmental > Terrestrial > Soil > Coastal area > Acid sulfate soil | place: Finland: Risofladan, Vaasa | collected... | reverse complement strand
ATTGAGCTTTTATCTTTGCAACTGGTGCTTCAAGTGGTGGTACAACCAATGACCTTTATATATTTCAATACTCATTATTGAGCTTTTATCTTTGCAACTATCAGTTGTTCCTGGACTGACTAATATATCATTATTTAATTTCAATACTCATTATTGAGCTTTTATCTTTGCAACTTCCAACAATTAAAAGTATTCCCGATAGACCGCCAACCGATTTCAATACTCATTATTGAGCTTTTATCTTTGCAACTTCATAGATCAACATCCAACCATATAAAACTGCTATATATTTCAATACTCATTATTGAGCTTTTATCTTTGCAACGAAAGAGATTGTTACCATTGTAATTCTGTTCAACATCTTGATTTCAATACTCATTATTGAGCTTTTATCTTTGCAACGTAAAAGAGCTAATTTGTCTGTGTCCTCGGATAAGATTTCATTTCAATACTCATTATTGAGCTTTTATCTTTGCAACGATTTTTTGCAATCATTTCAAAAAACTCACTTTCTCTATATTTCAATACTCATTATTGAGCTTTTATCTTTGCAACAAAACGAAATCTTTATGCCTTTATGAGTGAACCTTCCTTAATTTCAATACTCATTATTGAGCTTTTATCTTTGCAACCAACTAATGCTTCATTGGCTAACCTCTCTCGAGGATTGTCATTTCAATACTCATTATTGAGCTTTTATCTTTGCAACTACTCCTGGATGAATTTGAGTTCATTAGACCAATTATGATTTCAATACTCATTATTGAGCTTTTATCTTTGCAACGAGGTTAGAGCAATGACCAGCACTTATTTCTGCAGCAATTGATTTCAATACTCATTATTGAGCTTTTATCTTTGCAACAATATGCAGTTGGTGGGTGGGAAGGTTATTATTTTATAACCGAATTTCAATACTCATTATTGAGCTTTTATCTTTGCAACTTAAAATGTATTAACTGTGAAAGATTACAAAATGTATTATTTCAATACTCATTATTGAGCTTTTATCTTTGCAACATCGTATATTTCTTACCAATTGGCACATGGTCTCTATCGATTTCAATACTCATTATTGAGCTTTTATCTTTGCAACTTTAAGAATGTATCTTTATGATGATGATTCACCTAACACATTTCAATACTCATTATTGAGCTTTTATCTTTGCAACGTTCTAATGATCCTACCGGTATTACTAGATAGTTTCCTATATTTCAATACTCATTATTGAGCTTTTATCTTTGCAACCAGATACTTTAACAGGTGGAAGCGATGAAACTAGGACGATTTCAATACTCATTATTGAGCTTTTATCTTTGCAACAAATATTCAAGAAATCATCTAATTCAGCAAAAGCGATAGTATTTCAATACTCATTATTGAGCTTTTATCTTTGCAACTAATATCTTTAAACCAACCAATTTAACAAGAAATTTATTTCAATACTCATTATTGAGCTTTTATCTTTGCAACTCGAAACAAAAAAAGTAGAGGAGAAAAGAAACTTATTTTAATTTCAATACTCATTATTGAGCTTTTATCTTTGCAACCGCGCCTGTTAAAGAGGTTAAAACAGCATTTTTTCTATTCTCCTAGACCTAGATAAAATTATCGTTCAAGCGAAAAAGCGGACCGAAAGTTTGTCAAGTCTTTAAAAAGATCCGCTTTTTTGGACCAAAAAACAACCAAAAAGAAGGTAGGAGAAGGCATATTTTAGCTAAAAAGTGACCAAAAAAGAGCGGACCTCCTCTCCTGCAGAAGGTTTAAATAGAAGGTACAAAGGTTCACTAAATTCCAACAGAAAAAAGAATGAAAAAGACTGTTTTTTGAGAGAAAAAACGAACCTTTGTGCTAGGAACAAGAAAAAAAGAACAAAAAGAAAACCAAAAAGGAATTTCGTGTCACAAAAAAACGGTCGGAAAAGAAGAGAGAAGAAATCTATCACAAAAAAGCGGATAAGAGGAGGAACAGGAGGGAAAAAGGCACAGAAAATAGGGACGGAGAAACCCTTTAAGATAGAATAAGGTAACGCTAAAACTGGAGAACAAAAAAGAACTACTTTCCAGGTATTTTCTCCCTTTTTATTCCATTTTGCTCCCCCTTTTCCCCGAAGAGAGCCCTCTGATAAGTCTATACAATAGTACATTGATTTTTTTATTTTTATTTCATTGATAAAGAATTAATAGCTTTAAATATTAAATTTTAAAGATAATTAATAGGAGCTTTATCTTCCAGAATGTGATGCATTAGAAAAAAAATAACTGGTTAGATAGAGTTCCTTCTTATACATGCATTTAATAAAATTTTATGAAGTAATCTTTTTATACAAAATATGATTTATGAAGATCTTTAATATGAATATGATTCCCAATAGGTCCTGGTAATTCTTTTTTAAGTTCCTTCATAATTTTTATTGAGAGTTCACTATTGTCAAGAAGGTCATAAACTTTCTGAATTTTATATCTTGTATTATGGTAAAAGATTTCAAGTAAACTGTAATACATGATCTTTTCTATTGCTGTAAATTGCGAATAGTTTTTCTTCAATATTTCACTAATAACTTCATAAAAGGATTGAATTCGTGGATTAAACGTTAAGAGTGATAATGCTTTCATGCCACTTAATCTTAGAATTTCTTGAGGGGTAATTGAAGAGTCATTAATTCGTTGATTTAAATACTGAAGATATGCAAGTGAATAATTAATGATATCGGCTTTCAATTGTGAATAGATGATTGATGGTTGCTTCTTCTCTTGTACTATTGCCTTTTGGCTTTCAATTATTTTTGTAAAAATTTCATAGGTATACTCATTAGTTGGTATTTGCCGAGAAAAGTAATACATTAGACTTGTCACACAAAGATTTGAGAAGAGAATAAACGCTTCTTCACTTGTTAATGTGATTGCTATTCCAAGAGGGTTCACATCAAGATGTTCTAAAGGAGCATATTCATGAACGATTGCAAAATTATCTATATGAACAGGCTTTTCTTGCTCTTGATCAATCCTCATTGTTAGAAATAAACAATATTCCACACCACCATCTAATTCCCCTGCCAATGAATAATGCGGTATTCTTCGTTTTCCCACACTACTCTCAAGTATTTGTTGAAGATGTGTAGGTATAATTTTTTTTGTGATTTCATGTGTGTTAAGTTTATGGAGGATATTAAATGCTTTACCTGGGTGTTGATGATCTGTATAATATTCATCAAAACCAATAATTTGATTATCAATAATATAGACCGCAAGTGGTTCACTCAAGTTCACCAAGAGTGGAATATACTTACTATTTCTTTTCATAATTATCATTATTTGTTTACGTAAATAATATTAATAATTTTTTTTCAAGTGATAAAATTTAGATTTATTTAAATAAAATTAAATAAGTTTGTATATGATTAAAATGATACATAAAAGAGAGAAATTCTTGGTTTTTTATGTTATTTTTTATTTAATCTCTCTTGCCATTTCTTGAGGTATTGGTGACTATTGATTGACAAGTCCTTATAATCTCCAAAAGTACGAAGGAATTTACCTATCAATTGATTAACTAGAACTTCTTCGGAGCTCTGTAAACCAAAGATTTGGTTCCGTAATTGGATTAATTCTTCAGTCGAATTATAAAGAGTTGCTCCTATATCTGTGGGTATCATAGTCTTTGCCAATCGCTCAAAATCTGAGGTTGGTCTAAGGGGGAGTTTAATAAGGGGAGATGATGCTGATCGGAAGAAAAGATTGGTTACATGATTATCCAAGAAGAGCATCAAGTCTTGATTAGTTTCTTGTAAATGTTTTAGTAACTTCTGGATAGTAATACCATTATTTGAACGATAAGTATGAATTTCTTGTTTTGTAAAAAGGCTTGTTTTTGGGGAGATATTTTCAAAATATTTACTCAAACCAATAACTGACATTGTTGGAAGGTAGATATAATTAAAATAACCAGTTGGAGTTAGCTGTTCAAGATTAATGCCATGAAATTCATACATTTGAGTTGTTTTTTCTAAATGTTCGATGAAATCTTGCCTTTTTTTAGGATGTAAAGAACATAACAAGTCAGCTATTTTGGATTTATCCTTTGCTAATATATTTACTTGATAACCACTAACTGCTTTAACGAAAAAATTGGAATCTATTGAATAGTTTGACAAGAAAGAATGAAAATCTCGAGCATAATCCTCTTTGATAGTACTAAAAACGATTTGGTTTTTGTAGGAACCATCAGCATCAAAAACACCGCTCCAATACATACTTCGGAAAGGTTCGTCTAATTCTTTAAATAATTCTGGTTCTCGCAACGTAGCATATTTTACCTCATCTATTGCTTGATCGGTAAGGAAATTGAATAATCTTGCACCCCAAAGAAGATTAAGCTTAACTATCCAAGCTCCTCCTGTTTTCATAAGTGTTCCTTTTTTGGAAAACATTTCTGCATACAGCTTAGAAATAAATTCAATATGTTCTTTCGTTTCATCTGCAACGATTATCCAGTAGTCTCTAAGATTACCATCGCCATTACATATCCCACATAGATACGCTAATTTAGAAGTTAGTTTTGTTGGAAAAGTGAACACTTCACCTCTAGCACTTTGTAGTTGTATGGAATCATTTACTACAGGGAGAGAAAGCTCTGATAGCAATTCTTGTACACAACGAAAAACAGGTAACGGTAAAACACCTTTCTCCAGATATTCACTGATGACCTTCTTCCAGGTAAGAATGCTCTTATCAATTGACTTGTAGAAATAATGATGGACCAATTCTGCTAATGAGAGGAGATGGGGCAGCAATGCTTCCTTAAGTAAAGTGTTTATTACAAGGAATGGAAACCGGGCAATGATGCGGTCCCTCGAAGTGCTGCGGACGAAGTCGATCTTTCGGACAAGGATCCCATAGAGGTTGGTTAGGGAATGATCTGGTTGAACTACTGCTGCTAAACCTTTTTGTTCGATGAGCGAGTTTGCTGTCTCCCAATCGTTATACTTAATTGGTTCGTCATCATATAGTAAGGGATCAGTAGACCAGTGTAGCAATTCAATTTCAACTCTAACAATAATTAATAAATACTTAATATAATCTCTTATATTCACATACATTAAGAGTATCAATTTAGGTTTTTTTATATTCTAAATGAAAAGGAATGATAATTATGCCTATCTCTGAAAAAACATTAGAGCTAAATATTTGTTCGGAAATAAGTAGATGGTTGAAAAAAAGGATTATTTGGACTGGTTTAACTCAAAAACAAGAAGCAAAAGCTGGATGGGATGCTTGTACAAGAATAAATGGACGCTTTTTCATACTTCAATTTAAATCTTCAAAAAAGGTAAAAAAGACACCAACCGACCCTCGAAGGTTTTATGCTAAACATGAACAAATGTTGAATTTAATAAAAAAAGTAAAATCTAATAGATCAGTTTTTTATGTGTTTCCTGACTTATCTACAAGACAAGAATTATTAAACTGTTCTGATATTTTAGATCAAACTTATGTATATGATGTTAAAGCTATTCCAAGAAATATTCCTTTTCCATTAAAAAAAGATGGAGCACCTCGAAAAAGTGGTCTTCATTATATTGACATTTTTACTAATATACCAATCCCTAAAATAATAATTCATTCTGAACCTATAGTGGCTAATTTAACTAAAATTAAAGAAATATCAATTGAAGGGGAATATATTGAAAAAATTATCAAATTTGATGATGAAATTAATTTTGAAACGTTCTGGCAATTATGCAAAACATTAGGAAGAAAATTAATTGGTGGTATTATAACCAATGAATGAAATATTCTAATTTTTAAATTAAAAGAAAAATTGGGGTAAAAGAAATCAATCCAAAGGTCAAAACTAGTAAATTATATTTTTCAATCATTTAACTATAAAATAATTTTATTAGTATAATTATAAAATTCATTTTATCTCTATATAATCATAATAAATAGTCTAAATTTTAGGCAAGGATATTTCTTTAGTTAATATTATACGTCCATCCTTATCTTCTACAAAAATTACTTGATCACCTATTTCAACACCAAGCTTTTCACGTGTTTCTACAGGTATAGATATTTGATATTGTCTAGTTATTTTTGAGCTTCCTAAAAATTTCATTTTACTACCTCTAATTAGTTACAAAATTATTAAACTTTCATTTAAAAAACCCAAAAAAAACTAGTCATAAGCTTCATTTAATTTCCTTTTGCTGGTTTCAATTGTATATTATCATTGATAATTGTTATTTCCATCTCGTCTCCTTTTTCCAACTCAAATGCTTCTACAATTTCCGCTGGAATATTCACTAAGAGAGATCCTCTATTATCTATCAATTTTCTTCTAAAAATAATCTCTTTGGGCATTCTCTGACACCTTTTTACTGTATTAATATTATATGTGGGGTTTATAAACATCATTCGTAGTATTATATTAATTTAACATTTGTATAAAATTAGTAACTGGATAGATAAAAAATGAATGGAATAGCTCGAAAATTCAAACGATTGGTTGTCAAGATAGAAACACCAATCACGAAAACGGGGAACGGTCCAGCAGTTGGAGGAAAGGTGAACAATCTCTTGCTACTCGGAAGTGAGAATGGTAATGGGAAGGATGGCAAAAGATACTTGGTGAAAGGGTTGCGAGGGTGGGTGAACCATGCGATGATGGCACTAGCAAAAGAGGAAGGTATAGAGGTATGCCACTCATCAGATAAAATGGAGACACAGAAGGGGGAAAATCTTCTACCACAAGGATTCCATCCAAGCGGAAAGTGTTATCCGGAACAAGAGTGCCTCAAGCACCGATTAATGGGCTCATTCCAGAAACAATCGAAATTACGATTCGAGCCAGTGATCATCATCTCGGAAGCGGAAAAAGGGGAAAACAATGGTTCGCAAAAAGTCCATATTGCTACGGAGAACAGAACAGCTCTAATGTACCAAAGTAAAATCGCCATCCAAGATTTTGGTGAGAGGTACTTTTCAGGGAAAATTACTCTTACTATAGAGTTCCTCGAAGAACTGACCAAAGAAGAATTAGGATTCCTTTTGAAGGCATTGTTATACGCACCTAATATTAGACTAGGTGCTGCAGCAAATAACGGAGCAGGAAAGGTCACCATACTACAGATAAACTTACAAGAAGTGGTCAAAACAAGGACACTAGACAAGCAAGGTAAGGTCATTGAGGAAGAACAATCACGAAACCTCTGGAAGGAGATGCAGGAGGGATTGGAAGCATGACCACGTGCATGAGATTGATAGGGGAAATGATCACCCCAGTGGTGCACGAGAAGCATCAATTCTATATCAAAGGTTGCAAGGTAACAATTAGTAGCGGAACGGAAGAGAACGAGAAAGGATACCTACCATATCCTAAGAAAGGGCACTATGGGAAGCTCATCAAGGGGGAACGGAAGGCACCAACGATAAAAAAGTGCTTCCAGGGGAGTTGGGTAATGGTCACTCTGGGAAATGGCACCCAAGCTCAGAAGAAGTTAGAGTGGTTCCTAGGGTTGGACAACCTCGGAGCACACACGAACGAAGGGATGGGAAAGATAAAGTGGCTAGAAGTACGAGAAATCAATCTACCTAAAAAACAACCCAAGGAAAAGAAACTAATCATACGTAAAGGGCTAGGTTACTACCCAAAACCAATGGTTACCGCAATAAAAGTGCTCTTACTGCACGATTTTGTCCACACAGAAAAACACGATAGCAAGATCTACCAAGAAGTGCAGATAAAAAGTCCATTCATCCAAGAAGCGTGTAAGAACCATCACAACGGAGAAAAGCTCAACAACTGGTTATTACCAATAATTAAAAAGTATGACGGACTAGCTTCCTTCCTTAGCAGAAGGATACCAAGAAGGGAAGAAAGAAGGTACGACTACGAAAACGGTATAATAGATTGTAAAATAGTAGCATCCGAAATAGAAGAAAAACAAGAGAATATCAATGCCCTCTACAACTACATCTACTACAACGAAACATTTGCGAGATTCTATGAAACAATAGACTATGCAAATAACAAACTAAGAAAACATCTACTGCTAGCAGTTAACTTATTAATCAATGATTTTAAAAAGGGAAAGATAAAAGTGGAGAATAATAAAATAGTAGTGGTTTCAATACCGATTACAGAAAAAGAAGAAGAAACCAAAAAATTCTTATCTGGGTCAAAGGTGCTGAAACGCATCTATCCATCGAAAAAAGAATTAGTCCGACCAAAAATCGAACAGACTAGTTTTCAGGGATTGACTGTCCAGAGTGAAACCGCTCGAAAAAAAGACAGAAAAAATCAACTTGCGATGGAATAGCTAAAAAAAAAAGAAAATTAAAATTTAGTGAGTTGTAAAAACGTGGTTAAGATTAAGAACGCGGATGAAATCCGCGACATGGTTATCAACCATCCTATGGATCAGCGTCGTGTTTTCAGCATTGCTGCTCATATTGATCATGGTAAGACTACTACCAGTGACTACCTTCTTCGCAAGGCTGGTTTGATGTCTGATCAGGATGCTGGTTTAAAGGTTATGATGGACTCTGACGAGGAGGAGCAAGAGCGTGGTATTACCATTTTCACTAGTGTTGTTCTTCTTAGTTACGAATTCCAGGGTAAGACTTATCTTTTTGAGATCAACGACACTCCTGGTCACATTAGTTTCACTGGTGAAGTTAGTCGTGCTCTTCGTGGCAGTGATGGTGCTATTATTCTTGTTGATGCTCTTGAGGGTGTTATGACCCAAACTGAGACCAACATTCGTCTTTCCGTTGGCTCTGAGTTGTGTCGTCCTGTTTTATTCATTAACAAGGTTGACCGTCTTATCAGCGAGTTAAAGCTTCCCCCCAACAAGGTTTTCGAGCGCGTCGATACCATCATCAGTCAAGTTAATGCTCTTATTCGTAAGATCGCCCCCAAAGAGTTTACTAAAGACTGGCAGGTTTCTTTTGCCAAGAACAGTGTTGCTGTTGGTTCTGCCAAGGACGGTTGGGCTTTCACTCTTGATATCTTGAAAGAGGCTGGTTACAAGGACCCTAGCATCGTTTTCGAGAAATATAATGAAGGCGATAAACAATGGCTTCGTGATAACCTTCATCTTGAGGATTCTCTTTTACGTATGGTTATTGAGCATTTACCCGATCCTGAAACAGCTCAGAAATACAAGATCCCTAAGATCTGGTCTGGCGATTTGGAATCCGAAGTTGGTAAATCCTTAGTGAACTGTGACCGTAATGGCCCTCTTTTAGGAATGATCACTAAAGTTTTCATTGATCCCAAGAGCAAACGCCCCACTCTTATTGGTCGAGTCTTTTCTGGCACCATTCACGCTGGTCAAGATATTGAGCTCATCAGTCAAAGGAAAAACGTTCCTGTCAAACGTTTAGGTGTTATGGAAATCACTGATATTCTTGATGTTGACGAAATCCCTGCTGGCAACCTTTTCGCTGTCTTTGGTTTTATTGCTCCCAGTGGTGAATCTTTCAAAACCCCTGGGTATCCTGCTGTTGGTTTTGAAGAGATTTCCTATGCCGCTGAACCTGTTGTTAGTCGTGCTATCGAAGCTATCGATCCTCAAGACATTGCCAAACTTGGTGATGTTGTCTCTAAATGGATCATGGCTGACCCCTCTGCTACCTTTAGACACGATAAAGAAAGTAACAAGTATATTTTAGCTGGTATTGATCCTTTGCAGATTGAAATTCTCACTAAAAGAATTCACGAGCAAGTCAAGATCAGAGTTTTTGAGCCCATTATTGTTTATCGTGAACAAATTTCCCAGGCAGGAATGGAAGCTTATACCAAATCACCCAATGGTCACAATAGGCTCAGATTATACATCGAACCTCTTGAACTTGAAGCGAGAGCTTTGATCAAGAGTGGTGAACTTAACATGAATCTTACCGATAGAGAACGAGGCACCATTCTTCGAGATAAAGCTGGTTGGGATGCTAAATTTGCTCGCAAGATCTGGGACATTGAAGGTGCGAACCTTCTCATTGATGCCAGTTCTGGTGTCCAAAGAATGGATCGTATCAAACAATATGTCATCCAAATCTTCAAAGACTTTACCTTTTCATCCTCTGTTGCAAAAGAACCTACCTTAGGGTTGAAAGTAGTTATCACTGATGCTACCATCCACACTGACCCTGCTCATACAGGTTTCTCAGAAATTCTTGGTATGACCACCGCAGCACTTAATATTTCCTTCTTAACAGCTAATCCTCATCTCTTCGAACCCATGCTTAAAGTAGATATTAAGTCACCCAAAGATTACATGGGAAGTCTTATGGCCATTATCAACCAAAACAGAGGTCGCATAGAAGAAACGGTTGATGAAGGTGACCAAGTAATCGTTCGTGGAATCATTCCCACAGCACAAACTTTAGGTCACTTTTCTGAAAATATCCGCAGTGCTACTTCAGGCAGAGCTTTCTGGGGCTACGAATTTGCTGGTTTTGAAAATGTTCCTGCTAGCATGGAAAAAGATATTATAGCAGAAATCCGCAAACGAAAAGGTTTAACAGAAGACATTCCCACTCCAGAGAACTGGTCTAGATTTATTTACAGGAGACAATAGATGGATTACTCATCGAGAGTTCCATGCTCTCTTTCTCTTCTTTTTTTTCTCTATTCTTGCTAGCCGTTTTTTAATACAATTAGTTTCTAGTAGTCTTCGAATAATACTAAAAAGCTAAAAAAATCCTTTTTCTCATTACTATATTATACCAATCAGCTTTAAATAATTAGTAATAGTATGTTACAACATTATATTATTGGGACTTGAGATTAAAATTTGTTAGGAAAGAAAATTTTTCTTTGCTTTTTACCAATCTTGCTTCTTATGCCTGTTATTGGTAACCCTAAGTATTCTGCTGAGCCATTTCATCAGCAGATGGTAGTTGAAGTTTCGCAGGAGGAAGTTTCCCCCATGCCAGACTTGTTTGTTCCCACCGGTGCAGGAGGAGAAGAACCTCTGTTGTTCAACATTATTCAGAATGGTAACATGGAGCAACAAACCGCTAATGGTGGTCCTGCTGGTTATAATTATTGGGGAAGTGCTAGTGAGTTAGTCAATTCTTCTTATACGGATGATGTTCATAGTGGAACCTATGCGAGCTTAATTACTGGGAAGGGAACCCCCCAATCTCGTGCATCTGCTCAAAATATTCGGTATGTAGCAGATATTCCTGAATTAGCGTACATTGATCAGTCTATCTATCTCAATTTTTGGTATAAAGTGAATGCTAATCCTGATTTTTCGATTGGTGGAAACATCTACTTTGTTGTACGAGTGACTAATGATATTAACAGTTATTATCTCTATTATTATCTCTCACTGGAGGATTTCTCCTCCTATGGCAATTCTACGTATTATAGATATTTTGATGTGCGAAATTCGATTGGGTCATGGATAAACATTCAAAGGAATATTACCTTTGACCTCGAACAAGGGTATGGCCCTGTGGCAAATGCTTATGTCATTCAACTGTACTTCTTAGCAGTTTCACCTCCAGCTGCGACAGATTTTATTGAATTAATCATTGATGATGTCAGTTTAGTGAATAGTACTTCCTTCGAATATCTCTATAATAATGGCGATTTTGAAACTGGTGCTGGTAATTTCTGGTCAAGCTATCGATATGGATCGGGTAGTGCACTTCTTACAGCTGATGATTACACAGAAGGAGAAAAAGCTTTGAATATTACTGCTGTAACCGATTTTGATAATGCTAATGCTTATGAAATTGTACAATCATCCTTTTTTTACACTGATTTTCCCAACCTAGGGTTTTATGCAACTAAACCTGATGATTTTGTCATTTCCTTTGATTGGAAATATACCGATACTTTGGGTGGTGGTGGTGGACAAGCAGCCTATTTCTTTATTCGAGCACAAAATACAACTATGAGTAATTTGTATATCTATTTTTATTTAGGGCAAATCAATGATAATTTACTTGGTGGTAATTATACTAGTCCTACTTATTCTGAATTCTATTTGAAGGCAAGTAACTTCGGTTCACGTAATGTTTGGAATGCCTTTTCCATTGATCTCTATTCGCTCTTTACTACTCTTGGGTTAAACAATATGGTAGTTTTGAATGCTTATTTTAACGTTAATACTGGATATGAAGTAAATTGTAAGACAACCTTGTTAGTCGATGATTTCCAAATAACAACCTATCCTAATGGTGATCCCTCCTTTGAACAAGATTATTATTGGGCTAGCAGTAACCCAGTCATTAGCTGGTTTGAATCCAATGACCATAACTATATCAATTTAACTTCAGTTGCTCATTCGGGAGATAATGCGTTAAACATGACTAGCTATAATTCTATGGAGTATATCTATACCTATCGTGACGATTGGCTTCCTGTTGAGGAGAACCTATACACGGACTTTTGGTGGCGTATAGATACTATTACCGATGTGAATACTTGGGCTGGATTTTATCTCATACTGAATGAATCCTATACCATTTATTACGTTCTTGGTTCATCTGAAAGTATAGGTTTTAGCAATAGCTCATATGTAGCATATTATTTTGCAGACAATTTCAATCAGACGGGAGTCTGGAATAATCTTGTACGAAATATCTATGATGATGCGTGTGCAGTTTTCGGAGTAGACGATTATGAAATAACTAAATTTGCACAAACATGTTTTGCTTTTGGAGATGGTGAAATAACCTCAGTGTTATTTGATGATCTCTATTTTGTACTTGATACCACCGGTCCAGAGGTCAATAATGTTTGGTATGATTACCTTCCAGTCTATTATCAGGATACAACTGTCAATATCCAACTAAGTGACGCTTTAAGTGACATCGGTTCTGTGACCATTTATTATTGGGATACTGTTACTTGGTATACTACTACTACTGTTAACCTTGGTGGAGGACATTATCGAGGACAAATCCCCATGGATGAGTATGATAAACAATATAATTTCTACATCAATGCAACCGATGAATTCAACAATTATGTTATTGATGGTATGTTCTACTACAGGGTAGGAGATGATATTGATCCAGAGGCAACTATTACTTTTCCCAGCGATTCTGCTGAGGTTTCTGGTATGGTAACGATCACTACTGATTGTTCCGATGAAGGAAGTGGGATTTCGAAAGTAGATTTCAATATCGACTCGGTCTTGCATACCATCACAACAGCACCATATTCCTATGTTTGGGACACGACTGTTCTAACCAACGGTTACCACTATATTGATATCTATGTATATGATGGTGCAGACAATTGGGTTATGGACTCTATCACTGTGAATGTTCAAAATGAGGAACCAACACCAACACCTACACCAACCCCGACTCCAACACCTTCATCTACAGAAACAGGACCATTATTTGGCGGAATACTTGCAATGATTGCAGTACCAACAATAGCTTTTGTTGTCATAAAATATTTCAAGAAGAAATAAATGATAAAAAGCGCTAAAGATAATCTACTAAAGGAGAATTAATAATTCTCCCCTTCTTTTTTCATTTTAGAAAATAGTTACTAATGTTAGGTTATCAAAAATTATTTTGGTTATAAATTATCAAGTAAATTAGTATTAAAAGATAGAAGAACGGAAAAGAAAAAACAATTTATGATGGTAAAAGGAAATGAAAAAAAGAATAAAATTGAACACATAGAAGAAAAAACTAGGAGCTTCTAATCAATTGGTTCAAAATCTTCTTTACCAGCACCGCAGATAGGACAAACCCAATCATCGGGTAATTTTTCGAAAGGAGTACCTGGAGCAATACCAGATTCTGCATCACCCTTCTTGGGATCGTAAATATAGCCACAAATTGTGCACTCATACTTTTGCATTTTTATTTTCTCCATAAGTAATTTCAGTCAATCGTTGACTACTTATTATGAATTATTTTTTTCCAAGCTATAAAAATATGTTGCTTTAAAGGTTATATTCTCTTTTTAATATACTTTCATTCTTTTTTGTCGATTTATAGCCTTTTAAATAAAATTGTCGAGTGTTTGTTTGACATTTGATTAGACCAGGAGCTACTCGCAATGAAAATTTGTATGGTGACCGATACCTATCATCCTATATTCGATGGCATTGTTCGGTATTTAGATTACCTGATCCCTGAATTAGTCAAAAAAGGTCATCACGTTACTCTTGTTTGCCCTCATTTTCCTGGTTGCAAACGTCGCTCATCTCCCTTTGAAGGATTTGAAATTGTTCGTTCCTTGAATACCCGTTTGAAGGTGAATGCTTATTATTTTGCTTTACCTGACTGGCGTCTCATTCGAGCAATTCGTTCTTCGGATATTGTCATTCTACATTCTCTTATGCCTCTCGGTGTAGCTGGAGGATTAATTGCTAAACTTTTCCGCAAAAAGGTTGGATTATTTTGTCATCATGACGAACGAGTTATTTTACATGATATTGTCAAAGCAAAGCCTTTCTTTGTTCGCTTTTGTTTCAAATTGATCAGCAAGTTTTATTCGAAAATAGTTGATGTATTCTTTCACGCTACTGAACGTTTCAAAAAGAAGCTGCTCTTTTTTGCTGCTCCTCCTGAGAAAATTTACCATACTCCTTTTGCCATCAATAAAAATTCCTTCCACCCCAGTCCTGTAGTTAATCTTCGAGTCCGGTATGATCTTCCTGAGGAAGCTATTGTTGCTACGTATCTTGGTCGTCTTTCTGTTGAAAAGAATGTTGATACTATCATTCAAGCTCTTGACTTAGCGATGGATGAACATCCCAACCTTTTTGCCCTCATTGTTGGTGGAGGTCCTGATAAAGAAAAATTCATCAGTCAATCTAAATCCAATACTGATCGTTTTATTTTCACTGGCTTTATTCCTGAAAAAGAGCTCCATAGTCATTATACTCTTAGTGATATTTTTGTTACCCCAACTTTGAATGAGAGTAGTTGTTTTACTGTTTTTGAAGCCATGTCTTGTCAAGTTCCCGTTATTACTGCTGAAAAAGATCACGACCCCGACATTATTCACAAGGAAAATGCTTTACTCATCACTGATGTTTTAGACTCTCATGAAATAAAAGATAACATCCTCCTTCTCGCTAATGATGTGTCTTTAAGAGATCACATTGCCTTGCAGGGTCATTACTTAATTGATAATCGCACCTGGGAGAATCATGCTGATAAATTCCTTTTTGGTCTTGATGAAATTCAACAAGAATCTTTTAAGGAAAGCAAAAGACCTGATAAAACATCCCTTCAAAGATTCCCAGATAAATCCAAAGATAGACTAATATCTCATACCTGATCAAAAAAAATCTATAGGAAAATAGGTTTTCCTTTTAATAACGTATAAAGAAATCTCATTTTATCTGAATCGTTTGTTATCTTCTCTAACAACTCCTCTCGAGAATAAATAGTGTGATGTTTCAAATTTAGATGTGATGGTTGAGAGATCTTATTTGTTTCCAAACCGATTTGAATTAGTTCTTGTAAGGTCCGTTTCTCTTGTTTGGCGAAAACTTTCCAGCGACCTTCTAAGATGCTTGGACCAAAAATTACTGTGTTATCATTTGAATATTTTTGCAGAAATTCATCATCCCTATCTAACACTATTGGTGGACCATTTATCCAGCGGGTACTTTTCGTGTGAAACTCAGTGGTGACAATAACAGTCATGATTTCTTCATTAGAGATTATTGAATCCACATAGATTGGGTCCATATCTTCCGTTTTTAGAAAACTCTGGATACTCTTTTCAAATTTCCTTATTTGCCCCCATAAAATATCATCTGCAATATCTGGTTCTTTATGTAAAATTGCAATGTATTCTAAAGGACATGATTTCATCTCTCGAATATTCTTTCCGTTTATTATCATTTTATTTGGGAAGAAGAATTCAAGTGACGGGTTCTTCAAGTATTTTTTCGCTGCAACAATAAAATTATCTAGTGCTTTATCTTTTAACGCGGATGCTACATTTCTATTATCATCAGTCGGATCAATAACTACTACCGGATCATCTTCAAATTTACTTTTATCAACAACCAAGTTTTCTTTAAAGACGATTGGTTCTTGGAGCAAGGTTGTAGCATTTTTTAATACATTGATGAATTTTCCACCAAAATGTATGATCATTAATTCTACTAAATAGCCTGAAAACCCATGTATTTTTATTTCAGCTCCGTAAGTTCCCACCCCATGCATAAATTGTTTTAATAATCGAACTTCATCATTAGAACCAACTGGAAGATTTTCAGCTATGAATCGTGTATGTGATGGAGAACGATCCACTGCACTTCTCAATTCCCTATTTGGTTTATATTCATAACAAGGTAGTATTTCAACTACTATTCCATCTGTTTCTGCATAAAGGTATGGATGTTTTGCATGCTTTCTGACCCACCGATATTTAATCTCCTTTTTTATTTCCTGTAACAAATCATTTGGTGAGACAGTACTATCATACGGCATGATAACAAAAATATCGATATCACGATTCCCTGAAAGCCAGGTATCTCGAGAAAACGAACCTGTTAATTCTATTTTTGCTTGAATGTTACTTTTGGTCAAAACCAGCTTGATCTTTCGCACAACTTCCTCAAATTTCTTTTTTAAGAGATCCTCTTCTCCTTTTTGTGGTTTAATGCGCTCTAGAACTTCGAGTTGGATTTGTTGATATAATTCTTCGTTTGTCACTGTATGACCTCACAAATTTATTTACTTACTAGGTTGAGCTGTGAACCTCGAATAATGTGGTATAAATTGGTCCTGTAGGAGTTAAATCACTTTTCTTTAAAACGAATTTGTCAATTTTAATTGTACCAAAATCTTTTTTCTCGAGAGCTTTTATTTTCTCAACTAATAGATTCTTGTTTCCTGTTTTCTTTAAGCGACCAATGGTTAAATGTGCTTTAAATGGCCTATCTTCTTTTTTGAAATTAAATTTACTGCTAAGTGAATCGATTTTTTGAGCAACCTCTTTCAATTCATCAAAACCTTTCGTGATTCCTATATAGATTGCATTGATGTAACTATAACTAGGTAAACATCCCATACCGGAAATCTCAAGATCAAATGTTTTAAAGGAAATTTTCTCGGCTGCTTTTTGTAGCTCTGGAATAATATTCTCATTTATATCTCCTAAGAACTTCATTGTCAGATGAAGATTTTCCGGGGCAACAAATTTAATTGCTGTATCAGGTAAATCCAATTCCTTTTGTACTTTTATGATCTGATTAATTAATTCTTTTTGTTCCAATTCCACTGCAAAGAATGCTCGAATAGCCATTAACAAACACCTTTACTCATATTGGTTATTTTTTCCGTTAATTAATTTTTAGTGAAAAAACTAATATCATAGAACAGTTTTTAATAGCTACTAATCTTGAAAAGAATTATTCATCACTAGTGATGTGTATTAATGATGTTCAAAGCCAAGGTCATAACTAAACTTTATCCGACAGAAGATCAAGAAAAAGTTTCTGCTGCTCTCACAGCTATTCTTGAGGGTGAAGTTAAAACCTATATGATAGGTAATGAAAAATATCTCTATATCGAAAGCACTGATTCCAAGGATTTGGGCAAATTTTACGAATTAGTTCGAAAACAAAAAATTCTTGATGCTACAAGAAAATATCTTCGAAATAATATTTTTGGTAATTCAACGGTTTTCTTTATTAATAAACAAGTAGCTTTTATTGGTAAAATCAATCTTTGTGAAGAGGAAGGAGAATCACCTCTTGGACCTATCCGTATTGAACTCGAGAGTGATAATATTGAACAATTGATCGATTGGTTAACTCCTTATACAAAAAATGGTGTTGAAGTAACTTTAGTTAGCAAATTCCCATAAGCTGATTTATTCCTCAATATCTTTACGATTGAGAGTTATTTCTAATCCATCATAAGCAATTATTGCTTCTGGGAAAATTTTTTGCGCTTGCTCTGTTAGGCTGGTATCTTTATCATATCCTGGTGAAATATGTGTTAAAAATAACCGTTTTGCTTTTGCTGCCTTAGCTATTTCAGCTGAAATACTTGCGGTAGAGTGTAATTTTTTAACAGCATTTTCAATTTGATCATCATCATATGTTGCCTCCAGAATTAATACATCAGCTTCAAGTGCAAATGGTACAAAATCGTCTATTTCATAAAAACCATCAAAAGCAACAACTATTTTTGCCCCTCGTCTTTTTGATCCTAGAACCATATCAGGAGTGATTATTTTATTATCCTCTGATAGAACGGATTTTCCTTGCTGCAATTCAGACCATTTACTCCCTTGTTTAACTTTCAATTTACGGGCTTTATCTGGATTGAAGTGACCCAATCGATCTTTCTCGAGATAAGCATAAGCTAAACAATAAACAGAATGCTTTACTCTTTTGGCAATAATCCTATATTCATCATCATCAATTACCAGACCTTCTTCTACCTCTTGAATATCAAAAGTATAATCAAAACCAAAATTTTCCTCATTTCCAAGTAATCCTTGGAAAAATCTTCTGGTTCCTATAGGACCAAATATTTCTAATGGTCTCGTTCGTTTCATAAGACGCATAGTACTTAATAATCCGAAAATACCTAAAATATGATCAAGATGTAAATGACTGAAAAAGATTTTTGTGATTTTCTGGTAATTAACATTGAATTTTAAAAATTGATATTGAGTTCCTTCACCACAATCAAATAGAAAGATCTCTCCGTTTTCTTTTTGCATAGCTATACTCGAGAGAAAACGATTTTTTTGTGGAACTGCTGCCGATGTTCCAAGAAAAACTATTCTGAAGGCACTCATTTCTTTCTGAACACTCCTACTCTTCTTGTAAGGGATTTATGAATGTAAATCTTTTCAAAAATCTCTAGCTGAAAATTATTTGCTTCAGCAATATCTTGTATTGGTATTTCTTGAAACATACCTACTGCAATATATCCATCATTTGTTAAAACTTGATGCGCACCACTGAAAAATTGATCTAACAAATCAATTATTACTTTTCCATAGGTAGAAGTGGAACGTCCATAGGGAGGGTCCGTTGCGATTGCTTTTATGGTATTTTCAAAAGGAATTGTTCGAGCATCACCTATAAGAAATTCATAAGTGCCATTTGGTGTAAAATGAGCTAAATTCTTTTTTGCGCCAGCTATCATCCGTTTGTCAATATCCATGCCAATTACAGGACAATCCATTAACGCTCCTTCAATTAATATCCCTCCAGGCCCACAAAAAGGGTCTAATAAGTAGGATGAGTTATTTGCTTGGGAAAGATTCGCCATTAATCTAGCGAAACGTGGTTCAAGTGTTCCCGGTTTAAAGAATGGTCGAATATCAGGTCTTCTTGTTTCAAAAAACCCACTTTCTTTTACAAATAATTCTTGACCAAAAAAATATTGTTCATCACTGAACAGTAGAATGAAGGTTTCATCAGGATTCTTCATTTTTGCGCTTATTTTTCCCTCGAGTTGAATTGAGATATTTCTTCCTATTGCTCTTTCCAATTTTTCCGAGATATATTGAATGGATGCTTTTTGAATTCGATACACTCTAACAAGAAAAGTACTATTTACTGGGATGTGTTCTTTGAAATCCACTTCTTCCGATATTTCATTAGCTATTTCGGATATTGTTTTTGACTCAACATTTGCTTGTAGTAAAAGCTTAACAGACCGTCGACAATAAGCAGCTCTTTGAGTTGCTCTTAATGCTTCTTGTTCTGAACAGTGATTGACTAAACAACCTGTATATTGTTTGATCTTTTGCTGTGGTATTTGTTCACTTTTAAAAATAGAAATCAATTCATGTGCTGGCAATTCATCATGTATTCCTGATAATTGAAAAAAATACTGGGAATTATCGTGCATCTTAGCGTTTTTTGATTTCAAAAGTTATCCGATCCATCAAATTATTTTTGGAGTTCTTTATAAATTAAAGGAGCAACTGGTATCTTAGAATACTCCGATGGAAGACTATCTGTACCAATTAATTCTTCAGCTCCAGCAGCTAAAATTCGTTTGTCAGCATCATTCGTTAACATCATATGAGTACTTGCAACGTAAACCTTCCCAACATTCATTTCATGCAAAACTGCTACAGCTTTTGCGATTGTTCCTCCAGTACGTATAACCTCATCAGCTATAATCACATCGCGATTTTTCACAGGAAGTTCATGTGGTATAAGATTTGTTTCACCACTTACTGGATTTCTTTTCTTTTCAAAGAAATCTGTTTCAGCATTTAATACATTTCCAATGACTGACACTCGTTCTTTCGCTCCAAAATCAGGAGCCAAAACTAATGGATCGTTCAAATTTAATTTTTTATAATATTCACCAAATGTTGACATAGCTGAAAAATTATGATAAAATTTCTCTTTACCTTTAAGCACTTCTGGATTGTGAATATCTAGAACGAATAATCTTTTTGCAGGTGTTGCTTCGATCATTTTAAAAATATTAAAAATGCTTACAATCTCTCCTTTTAAGATTCGACGGTCTTTCGCACTATAAGCAAGATAGGGTGTGATTAAAGATATTTCTTTTGCACCAAATTCTTTTGCAGTGTAAGCTATTTGAAGGAGGCTTAGGAAATTAGAATCTTGTGGTCTTGTTATTGATTGAACAATAATTGTTTTCGTATCACATGCTTCACTTGAGAATACTAGATCTCTTTCACCATCTGGAAAGACTTTATGGTGTACTTCTATATGATTTACTTTTAATAGATCAGCCAATTGCTTGCCAATCATAGGTTGACCGGGACCCGAAATAACAGTTGTCATAGGATTCTACCAAGATACTTTTAGTTATTTTCTCTTTAATTAAACTAATCGAATTTAATTGATAATATTTTCTTATGATTTTTTTATCTCAAATTTACGAATCAAGATTTTTTGGTTTGTATAAAATTATCGTTTTACCTCTTTTCTCAACTAATTGTGATTTAGTTTCCTTGGCAATCTTTTTGATATCACCATCTAGATCCTCTGTTAAATAATTAGTGAGAAATTTCGCTTTGATCAGTTGATGCATGTCCAATTGATCATTAATTGCTTTAAATACTGCTGGTGTCAAACCGTTTTTACCGATCTGAACTTTAGCATTATCATTACGAACTTCATTTAAACTACCTTTTAGTTTCTTTTTCAATCCAATACTCAAATTTTTTTCCTCCAAAGATTATAGATGAGTTTAATTAATTCTGGCAAAAAGAATCCCTAATAATAAATTTGCTTCTATATTTGAATAAATAAAAACCGAGAAAAGTGGGGATAAGTGGTACCAATTGTTTATAAACAGCTTTTCGAGCTAACTGTTTAATTCCATTTGGTACCACCAGAGTCTAAGAGGGTCTTTCGATTTGTTTCGGATCAAGGGTCTTTGATTCTAATGTGCTAATATCAGGTGCTGGGAGGTATTTCAAGCTGACATCAACTTTCACATAGAATCCAGCAAGCATTAAAATTGGTCCTGTTACCCAAGTAAGGATTGCTAAAGTTGGAAAGATATATGGGGATATGTTTACAAGGGAATCTATGAGAAACATAAGAAGACCAATTATTATAGTAGAGAATCCAATAATAAAATAGCCAATGCGTTTCTTTGCACTTTTGTTTTTTAGCGTAAAATAAGTCATAACTAGCAAAATGGCACCTACTATAACGAAAACAGCGGGGATAAGTTGAACACATGTTTTCCCAAAAAGATTATCCGTTGTTTTGTAACCACCTAAGCCATCTACCACTACCCAGTCATTTAGTGATCCAAAGACACTTAGGACGGTCGCAACAGCAAGCGATATTATATATAGTGACCAATGCAATTTTTCCGCACCAAAGTATATCCCAATTGCAGAGATGAAGAGAAAAATAGCACTAAAGATACCTGTAAATATTGCTAAGTCACGACAGATATTTGCTGCAAATAATGATCTATAAGCTACAGCAAAATTTAATCCGTTAAAGAATAACGAAATTGACCAGAAAACAAATCCTGTGGAAAATAATTGATTCAATCTTTTCTTTGGATTTTTCAAGAGAAATAATATGCTGATGATTGCTGAAATCACTCCAGCAACGATCCAAGCAACAGATGTAAATAAATTGAATGAAGTAACCATTTTACCCACTTGAAAAGAAGTTTAAACTCTAGTATTTAAAACACTCAGAAAGGAATTATTGCATAAAAAATCATTTATGAGAGATTTTTTGTCGAAAAAGATACTTGTCATGGAGTATGCATTTTTGTTGGAAATGGGGTTTTTAAAGCATCTATTGAAAATTATTCTACACGTATGACATGAGACTTTCCATTACATAAAGCCCCTTTAATCATATTAGGATGTTAAATTATGACTGAAGAATTATTATTAGTAAAACCAACCGAACGCATGGATTTAGAGAGAAAAACTAGTATAGGTTTGGAAAAGAAAACTAATCTCAAGTTCCACGAAATTCTTTGCCCTATGAATGCAAATCCAATGAAATCTAGCTTATGTAGTAAATGTGAATATAAGAAAACCTTTCACAGAAAACATGAGTCAGGTATGACCCTTGAAACAATGATTTGTATTTATGGTCAATAATAATTAGTTCGAAGGATATTTGAGTTTGTTTTCTTCATTATTATTTTTATTTGTGTTTTTAAAGCTAAATGAAGACAATTTACTGTTTAATTGTTTCGAGTCGGGGATAAAATGAAACTGAAATTGAGTCTAAGTTTGCTTAGAAAAATGTTAATTGGAATGACAATTTTCAATGTTCTATTGTTAGTCACATACGTTTTCCTGTTAATTTCAGCGACAGTTTTTGAGAATTATACTATCTTTATACTTTCAATCCCGGCTTATCTATTTTCTGAAAGTTGGTTACTTATTATAGGGTTATTTGGTTTCGAGGGTTGTTTAATTTTCTATTATTGGTCTAAAGTGAAGAAATCCAATAACCAACCTAATAGTATGGCAATTGAAGTAGATGAAGCAATGGAATTTGATTTCCTTATGGAAGATAATGAAAGTATTCACAATGAAAATGTAGTTGTTGAATCTAAACAAACAAGTGAACTTTACGTTCATCCACCCTCCAACATTTTTTCCGGAGAAGAAGAAGAAGAAGAAAAAATAGTAACTAATGAAAAGGCAAATAGAAGAATTCCAGAAGTATTAGAAGTTTCCCAAACTGAAATTGAATTCGAAAAACTTTGGGAAGAAGCAATTGATCATGTAAAAAATGCTCTTGATAAAAAAAAAACTGGGGACTCAGCTGATATAGAGGGGAAGGAGGAGAAGACGAAGAAGGAAGAAAAAGTAGATCAACCTCAAGAGCAAAAGAAATCACCTATTTTAGATTACCCCATAACAGACTTTCCTAAGAAAAATCTATTACAAACTGAAGAAGATACTAGTAGTTTATCTCGAGCAATTATGCCTAAGTCAAAAATGAAAACCAAAGTTAAAGTAACAAATCCATCTATCATAAAAGAACACCATAGAGAATTTTACAATGAATTAGCTTTAAACAATTGGATATATCATAACAGCACCGATAGAGATCGAGTTGATCTGTACAAATTAGCTTTAAATGAAACTAAATTTAGAGAGAAAGATATTGGTTACCTTATTGATGCAAATATTATCTATAAATTGCTAATACCATTTCCTTCAGGTCCATTTGTTGTTTATTCAATTTATGAAACTGAAGACAGAAAAATTATCTATAATTATTTAGCAAAATTCTGTAAACAAAATAATCTTTCTATGAATCAAAAATCAATTGCTTTTGTTAATTACTCGGATTTAGGTTTAGACCGTAAGAATTGGCGGTTTGATTTTTATATTAATGATGCTATTGTGGGACTTCTTTGGATTAGCAATTATATAATAGAAGATGAGGAAACAAAAACCTATTCACTTGCATATGATCAAAAAAAAGAATTGAAAGCTTTATTGGCTACATCACAGATCAATCTTAAAAATGATAATTTAACCGCATTGATAATTATTGATTATAAAATCAATGAGGAAATTATCCAACGATATATAGAAAACCAAGGGTTTGGAAAAGCAAAAATATTAGCGATAGGAGAAAAGAATTTCGAAAAAAAACTCTTAGCAGAATTACGAACTCAAATCTCAGCTTAAATAATGAGATCAATAGAAATTAGAAAGAGAGAAGAAATTATTCTTCATCTGAATCTCTTATAGTTTCTAAAATGGAAATTATTTTCCAAATCACTGTTCTAGCGTGAACGGGACAATTTGGATCTAAACTTGTTTCTTCTAAAATACTAGTTGCTATATTTGCTCTAATAGCGGGTGATGGTTCTTGCTCTTCATTGCCTAATGTAATTAGAGCGTCACTTGCGCTCCTACGAATATTTCTTGGAACACTTGTGTCTTCACTTATATCTTTTAAAATTCTGAGTGCCATTTCTTCGTCTTCAGACATAATTTTTCACCGCCATTTTTTAATGGGAGATTATAAATATCACTTAAAATGTTCAATTTGATGCAATTATTAAAGCTTATTTGAATATTGCTATAAGATAAAAAAAGGTTTTTTCTATTTTTTTAATGAGGTAATATTTTTTCTAGTTCAAAAATTACCGATGTTACACAAGTAGAAGCTAAATATGATTTTTCACCAAGATTTATTGTTACTACCTTTTGAGCTAAAACTATTTGTTCATGTTCATCTGAAATATCATGCCGTCCTCCCAGAATAAAACAAGAAGAATTATCAATTTTCATTTTTTCTAAATAGTTGTTTATCGAATCTCCTTTTTCATGTAAATAGTAACATGAGGGATAATCCTTCATTATCTTCTCTAAGTAACTTTCAAAATCATTAACAGTATGCCAAAAGATAAGTGAATCTTTATTTATTGATTTTTGTTCAATGTAAAAATCAATTAAGGTTTCTTTTAAGAGAGCAGCTATTTCTATCTCATCATACGGATGCTTTCTATGTATTAAATCTCTAATGGTCAAAATATGAGAGCTCTTTGTGAAAAATACTTGAAGCTCAGGTTCAAGAATGGACGTATACTTTGGAAAAATTGAAAGTATTATTCTTGAGACAACATCAATTTTCGATGCCCCAGGAAGATCTTTAAGAGAAAAATCTTGAGCAGGTATTTTTTCTTCCATGATTAAAACAAAGAGGATTTTTTTCTTTTTTTCTTGAGGGTGAATCAATAGAACATCAGACCTATCTGCAATTATCTTTTATTGTAATTGAAAAGAATAAATAAAAATTAAAGATTGGAAAGAACCTTAAATAATTTCGCGATTTAAGGTTGCTTAAACATCTTTTCTATCTTCTTTTGATCTAATATTTACTCGACCACGATGAACTGCACATGATATACAATAATTTCTGGTGGTCCTCTCTCGAGGAATGAAGGTTCCTTCTCTTCGTAAATCTCGAGCAAGTGCGGGATCAATTAAAGTTACATATTTGGTTTCTTTTTTAACTTTATCAACAGGGACAAGTCTACCACAGGAAGAACATTGAACTAGTCCGCCCTTTCCTTTGCTTCCTTTTGACCTTCCACCTGATTTTCGTTTCTTTGTCAATTTATTTTCACTACCAATAGATTTCCTTTGATGGATTTCTTTCTATGATGATTTCGATTAAACTCTATATTAAAGATTTGCGTTTAACTTGAAAACTCTTTTTTGTCCAAATAGAACATTAGCACTAAAGAATATAGAATTACCTATAAAATAAACCCTAGGAAAACTTTTTTCTACATATAATTCTTCTAGAAACAAGAATTTAACGTATTAAATAATGAATTGCAGGTGTAAAAATAAATTGAATTCAGGATATTTAGACAGAGAAGAACCTAAAGATACCTCGAAAGCTTTTCGAAGATTAAAGAAGAAAATATCGATTGATAATTTATGGATCTATATCTTAAGACTTTTACAAGATAAGGAAATGTATGGATATGAATTGCGTGAGTCTATTAAAACTCAATTTGGTTTTGAACCTGCAACAGTTACTTCATATACTATTCTCTATAAACTTGAAAAAGACGGATTAGTCACTTCCTACATTAAAGATAATCCTGAAGGAAGACCTGATAGAAAATATTATACCTTAACTGAAGAAGGAAAAACAGCTATGATTGAAGCTAAAGGTCTCTTTAAAGAAATTCTAGAGAAAGTTTTTGATAAAACATAAAAAGGATTGTTTGAGCAAAAGTTATTTTGCTCAAATTTAAAAACCTAATCAACTTCAATTGGTTCTGATTTAGTATAAACGACAACTTTTCCGTTTCTAATCATAACATCATTTTCTAAACGTTGTCCACCAAGTCCTTTCGAGTAAATTCCAGGTTCAATCGTGAAAACCATACCATCCTCGACGAATTGTTCTTTCCAAGAAAGCATACCTTCCTCTGTGTCTGGTTTTTGCCTTACTCCAGGAGAATCATGAACAGTTAAACCTAATCCGTGACCTAATCCATGAGGCATATGATATCCTGCTGCTTCGATAATATCTACCGCTGCTTTGGAAATCTTCCATAAAGGAACACCAATATCAATAGATTCGATAGCTGCTTCATAGGCTTTAATGGTAGTATCTCTAATCTTTTCTTGTTCAGCTGTTAGCTTGCCAAAAGTAATTGGTATTGTTATATCACTAGCATAGCCTTCATGTAACGCACCATAATCGATTAAGGCTAAACCATTTTCAGAAAAGTTATTGTTACCTGCTGATGGATGACAATGAATCATATGTGCTCGAGTTGTGTTAGCAATCAATGATGGAAATGAATTATCAGCAGCACCGTATTCTCTCAATTTTTTCATTACAATAAAGGATAAATCATTTTCAGTGCCATCCTTTTCAAAAGCGAATTTTCGAATATCTTCAACTGCCTTACTACCCATTTTCCCAGCTTCTAGAAGTTTATCTAATTCCTGATTGCTTTTTGTTGATCGTAAATCTTGAAATGTTGTAGAAATTTTTTGTATATCATCAAAAATTTTAGCTTCAGGTAACGTTCGTTTAATATCTAAAATAATTCTATATGGTATGTTTTGATTGACTCCTATTACAGGAGATTCCTTTTTTACAAATTCTTTAATATAATGGATTGCTCCACCTGATAGTCTATCAGCAAATTCAGCAGTATCTAATATCAAGTCCACTTGAGCATGATCTTCTGCTAATAGCAAATCCCAAGGAGCTAAACAAGTCTCGCCTCCAGCTGTAATCACCATACTGGCATCCATGGGATGACCTGATAGATATTTCATGTTTACATCTCGAGCATTTTCCCAGTCTGCTATTAGAATTACATCAATTCCTTCTTTTTCCATAAAAGTAGTTAAGAGATTAATTTTTTCATCTGTAATTGGACGCATTCTTTACACCTAATATTTTATTAAATCTAGAAAATATTATTTTGCCAATTCTTAGTTTCTTAGTTTTCATATAAAAATTATGCTTAAACTTTATTTAATCAAATAATTAACAAAAAAAACTAACAAATTTATTAAGTATGAAATAATCATTTAGTTTTAATCTATTGAAATGAATGTGAACATAATAATGAATTTACCTGAGTTTCTCAAGAAGGATTGGATGAAAAAGGTTGATATTAGATTATCAGTCGAAGAAGAAGCACCGAGACTTACACAGATTATTGTAGAAGCCTATACACCAATTGAACCAATCTTAGGTCGAAAACCTCGGGGCATGTTAGAAACAGAGGAAAAGGTTTTGGAACGTATTGCTGAAAAAGCCATTTATTCAGTGCTTTTCGATAATGAACTTGTTGGAACATTTACCATTAAACGGAGTAAAGAGTGGAAATACATGGAAGTTCAAAAAGTTGCAATTAAAGCTGAGATGCAGAATAAAGGCTTAGGAAGCTATCTGATGGAATCTGCAGAGCATCTCATAAGACTGATGGAAGAAAAAAAAGTAATCATACAAACATATGCTGATCATAAACAACTAGTTGATTTTTACTTACACCGGGGATATAAAGTCATTGACCAAATGGAACGAAAAGGAAATATCGTTTGCATTATGGAAAAGAAACTCTGGAGAGAAGATTAACTAATGGAACTAGAGATAGTTCGTGGTTCAGGTCTTTGTTCAAACTGCTTTATATTAGGTGACTTGATAAACAAAAAGCTGCTAATAATCGACCTCGGATTACCTGGTAAAATAACTAATTTTAGATTAAAGAAAGCATTAAAAGAAATAACTAAAAACAAATTAGAGGAATACCAAATAGAGGTATTTCTAACTCATGCTCATCTTGACCACATCAAAGGTGAAGATAACTTAGATAAATTACCAAATGTTGTTTTTTGTGCAAGTGAATATACAGCAGGACATATTAACTCTCGAGATGGAGTTACTTTACTAAGTAAGTTTCATTTCAATATCTCATATAATGTTGAGAAAATATATTCAGATAATCAGATTATTAATTTTTCAGATACAACATTACGAGTGATAAGTGCTCCTGGTCATACTGATGGTTCAACGGTTCTTTATGATGAGAAAAATAAAGCGCTTTTTGCAGGTGATGTTGTTTTTTCCGGAGGAGGTTGCGGAAGAGTCGATTTGCCTTCTGGAAATAGAAAGTCTATGATTGATTCATTAGAAAAATTGACCAAATTAAACATTGAGCACTTGTATAGTGGACATGGCCCTGATCTACATGGTAATGTGAGAGAAAATATCCTTTTAGCTAAACAATTAATGGAAAGTTGGTAAGAATAAAAAAGAGAAGAATGGAAGCAAAAATTGCTTCACTTTGTTTTTTTTTCTTATTTGATATTAGCTAAGGAAGTAATAATAGACCATTGGTGAGTAATATAATCCCGATAAGCTTGGATTAGACTTTCATCAATGCCTTTATAGCGTCCTTGGTATTTCAAATATTCATCAAGAGGTTTGCGTTTTTCAGGATCCTCATATTTCTTGCTCAAACTGGATAGTTCGATTTTACCATTAACAGCTTCCCATAAAATATGAGCACCAGTTTCAACAGCTAATCTACCAACTTCAATGGTTTTCTCTGCTGGGAAACGCCAACCAACAGCACAAGGTGCGAGAAGATAAATAAATTTGAATCCTTGCATTTGCTGGGCTTTTCTTAGTTTGTCAATGAAATCTCGTGGATAAGAAGTGCATGCTGTAGCAACATAGGGTATATTATGGGTCCACATAATCAAAGAAATATCCTTTGGTGACCCAACGCGACCATAAGGAGTAGTAGATGTCCGTGCACCTGGAGGAGTAGCGCCTGATTTTTGAACTCCAGTATTACTGTAACTTTCATTAGAATAACAAACATAGATCATATTATCATTTCTTTCAGCTGCACCAGAAATGGTAGCTAAACCAATATCAACACTACCACCATCTCCTGCCCAGGCTAAAACGGTAGTCTTTTTTCCTTTAGCTTCTAATGCTGCAGAAATACCTGAAGCAGCAGACGCTGCAGCGGCAAAAGCGATGTTTAATACTGGAACTGAGATTGCTGATTTGGGATATGGTCCTTGCCAAACTGATGTACAACAAGCAGGTATAGACATAATGACATCTTCACCTAATGCTTTCAAAGCATACCGTAATCCCAAAGATGACGAACATCCTGAACAAGCAGAATGTCCGGGGAGGACTGGTTCGGGTAAACTTACTATTTCTTTTGTAGTAACCATTTCTATCACCTTATTTTAAGGATTCCAAATCCTTTTCAATCAAGTCAACAACATATTCTGCTGTGACATCCATTCCACTAAGGCCTTCTATATGATGGAAAGCTTTAGGGCGACTAGTTCCTTCATATAAAGCAGCCATAGTATCAATAGCAATGACTCCTTTATAACCATATGATGGTGCACGTTCAACAAAATGAATTGTTTCCGCATCTTTACATACTTCTCGAATTTCTTCATCAGGAAAAGGACGAAGTACACGTAATCGAATCAAACCTACATCATAGCCTTTCTCTTTAAGCATGTCAACTGTAATCTCAATTTCTTCAGCAATTGAAGAATGAGAAACGATGATATGTTTTGTTTTCTTATCAATACCATATGTATCAATCAAGTCACCATGGAATTTACCAAAGCGTTTCTTATAATCCGCACAAACATCTTTGATAATTTGTTTAGCTCGATGGGTTGACTCCATGATATTAAATCGTTTTTCGCGATAAAATTGTGGATATGAGAGATTACTGTGGGTTTCAGGATGTTTTGGATCTAAAATGAAATGTTTAGGATGATAAGCTGGTAAGAAATCATCTATTTCTGCTTGTGCAGGCATATCCACTGGAGCATTTGTATGTGATAAAATAAAGGCATCTTGACAAACTAACGAAGGCATATAGACTTGTTCGTTTTCTCCTACTTTATAAGCCATAATACAAGTATCGAAAACTTCTTGCACATTTTTACAGTAGTATTGGATGCAACCAGAATCTCGAAGGCCCATGGAATCTTGGGTTTGAGCCCAAATAGACCAAGCAGGAGCTAATTCACGGTTTACAATACTCATAACAGTTGGGAATCGGGCAAGAGCAGCCCACCAAACTAATTCAGCCATATAGAGCAATCCATGAGAAGAGGTAGAAGAGAAAGTTCGAGCACCAGTAGCAGAGGCACCTATTAAGGCACCAGCAGCGCTATGTTCACTTTCAACTTTAATATATTTAGCACCCATGGTTCCACCATCAACAAATTCAGAGATTTTTTCGATGCAATCTGTTGAAGGGGTGATTGGATAAGCTGCAACAACTTCAACGCGAGCCATTTTCGCAGCATAAGCTGCAGCATAGTTCCCATTGGTGATAATAGTAATGGGTTTATCATGCCCTTTAGATATTGGTCGATTTTCATTTATAGTCATTTTTTGACCTCCTCTTCTTCTTCCTCGAAAAATTCAGTCTCCTTTACCATCTCAATGCATTCTTTGGGGCATTCATTTGCGCATATACCGCATCCTTTACAATACTCATAGTCAATTATTATTTTCCCTTTCTTATGGGAGGGATCATTTGAATCTATTGTTATACAAGGTTCAGGACAATATAAAATACAAGTTTCACAACGGGTGCAATTTTCATGATCGATCACTGGTCGAAATGTTCGCCATAAACCTGTTTTTCCTGCTGAACCTTTTGCTGGTTTAGAATTCCAAGTCTCGACTTTAAAATCATCTTCTTTTGTTTTTGTCAAACATTTCATCCTCCTTTGGTATATGGTTTCGTCTCATTGTAGCCTCTTTTTGCGGCTTCCAAATTTTGATCCCATATTCGTTTATTCAATAGGTTCTTTATTGCTTCATACATTGAATCAATTTTCACCAATCCTGTTGCTTTTGCAACCGCACCAGTCATAATTGTATTTGTGATATAACTTTCAGCCACACGTAACTCCAAATCAATTGCTATTTGAGTAGCATCTATCCAGAATTTCTTACAATTCAGTTCGGGAAATTCTTTTTGAGCATTAGAATTTACCACGAGAGTAGTTGAATCTGTGATACCTTTCAAATAGAGTATTTTGGGTAGAACAGGATCCAAGACACTTACCACTGTTGGATGATAGATTGCAGAATGTCGTTTTATCTGTGAATCGGAAATCCTTGTATATGTTTCTACTGGAGCACCTCGTCTTTCAGCACCATAAAATGCAAAGGCTTGAACAAATTTACCTTCCCGGTGAGCTGCTTCAGCCAGTATTTTTGCCGAAGTGACAGCTCCTTGTCCGCCTCTTCCGTGCCAACGAATCTCTTCAAACATTATTTTTTTCACCTTTATTATTTCAAAGGATACTTCTTTAGCTTTCTTTTTAATTCTTTGCTTGACTAAAATTCACAATAATTTCAAAGCTGTCAGCTAAACAGCTCGGAAAATAATCCTTCCTGATAACAAGAATTACCTTGTTATGAGTGTCAAGCAAGCGTTATCAACTCTAAAGATGATAAGAATTTATTATTTAATGTTTTGCATGAATAGTATAAAACCGTAGTAATATCAAAAATGAGTAGCAATTAGGATGAAAATGGTAGCCTAGAGCGGATTCGAACCGCTGTCCCCGGATTCAGAGTCCGAGATGATTGACCGGTATGCTGCTATTTGTAACCACAACTAGCATCTACACTACTAGGCTATTTTTTTTTCGGCTTGTTACGTTTAAGAGCATGTCACCTATTTATATTAATTATTATAAATAATTGAAAAAGAATTTTGAAAACAAATCAAAAAAAAGGAGGTTTTAGCTATTCTTGTTAACCTTCTCTAGCTTCGATTTCCTGGGGTGTTGATTGCATATCTTTTAGTAGTACACCCATTTCGGGGGATCTGATATGAGCATCATCAAGATATTCAATAAACCAGCGTCCTAATCTTCGAACCTCAAGATCTTGTCCGGTTTTTTCTTTATAGAACACCATTACCTTCTGAGCAACTTCAGCTATACTATTACAATTGAAAGTTCGATCGAGATTTCTGCCATCGAAAATTTCTATCTTTACTACCATTGCAGCTGAATAATACTTTCGATTTGGGTAAAAAGTTAATCTTGCTAAATAATTTGCTGTTCCAAGAAATTTCTTCAAAGGAGTTGTTATTTGTGGCATTTTCATCACGTAGATTATTTGATTATATGAATGTAATAGCTTTATTTAATCTTTATTCTCTAGGATATTTTAATAAAAAATAACTATTATAGTCTTTTTCTTTATTTATTGATATTCAAGACGCGATGTAATTGGCTTTTCAGCCTCTTTTTCTGTTTCTTCTTCAAACTCATCTTCACTTGTCAACACTTCTTTGATTTGTTTGTTGGTCTTTCTTATTCTTACAACAGGCATTATCATACTTGCTATCCCAACGAAAGCAAGAAGTGCTGCTACAATTAATGTGAAATATCCAATAGGTTCCTTATTAAGACCCATGTAAATGAAGGGACCCGACATTAAAATAACGATCAAAGAGAAGAACATATGTCTTGTCCCTGGTCTACTTGTAACAAAGACCTTAGACGATTGCTTATCTTTTGATCTGCGAGTACTAATTTTAATCCAAAAAATTTCACCCCAAATTGTTGTAATCCCTACTTCAAGTAACATTTGATCTCTTCGAGATAGAGGTGCTTCCTTAATCTTGGTATTTCTAACTTTTGTTTCGAAAAATTTCATTGCTTTTTTGATCGCTCTATAGGGAGATAAGGGTGATTCAAATTCCAAATTATTCGCATCCAAATCAAATAATAAAATAGACCTTAATAAATTATATGCGAGGTTCAATTAAAAAGGAAATTGCATATGAAATTATATGAAAGCACAAAAAAACGAATGATACACAAAAATAAAGAAAGTTTTAAAACACCAACAAATCCATTCACACACATTTTAATGAGGAGCTTTAAAATGAAAACTATAGCAATAATTGGTTTGGGAAAATGGGGGAAGAACCATGTTAGAAATATTTGTAGACTTCAAACAGAAGGCTTTTGTGATAAAGTAGTTATTTGTGATCAAGATATAAATCAATTGAAATCTATTGGTGAAATCAATAATATTCCAGTAGAAAATAGATATTCTAATCTTGATGAGCTTCTTGCAAAAGAAAAAATCGCTGGTGCAATATTGGCTATTCCTACTGCAATACACAAAAAAATCGCTCTTCAAATGTTAGAACATTGTGATATTTTATGTGAAAAACCACTTGCTCCTACTGTAGAGGATTGTAAAGAGATTTCTGAAAAAGCTAAAAAATTGAATAGAATTGTTCAAGTTGGTCATTTAGAAAGGTATAATCCTGTAATTGTTACCTTAAAATCCTTCCTTGAAAAGGAAGAAACTGAAGATAAAATCATGCATCTTACAGGTAGAAGAGTTGGTCCTGGTCCCACAAGATTAGATAGTAAAGATCTTGACCCCAATTATTTGGGATGTGGTCATGATTTCATGGTTCATGATATTGATGTTGTGAATGGTTTATTGGGTAAAATTCCTAAACGTGTAATAGCAACTTCTGCTTACATTGAAGGTTTCCCCCATGAAGTGGAATTATTTGCTGTTTTTGAGTATGAGGGATTTAAAGGGCAAGAAACCAATCCCATTCTATTTGATTGTAGAGCAACCTGGCGAGCTTATCCAAATCTAAAACGACGAAAGTTAATTGTTCAAACTACAAAAGATGTTATTACTTTAGATTTTATTTTACAATCAATAATGATGGAAAAAGGATTGGCACAACATTCCTTAAGCAACTCATTTTCAGAGTATTTAGGAGCTTATAGAGCTACTGAAATAACAAATCACTATTTGGCAACAGGAAAAGATCAAGAACCGCTTTATTTGGAAGATAAGGATTTCTTGGATTGTATTGATACTAGGAAAAAACCGCTTGTTTCTGATGTTGAGGGAACAGATGCTGTAAAGTGTGTTGTTGCAGCTATTGAAGCAGCAAAAACTGGAAAGGCTGTAGAAATAAAGTGAATCCCATAAGGATTTCACTTTTTACTTATTTTTCTATTTTTTAGAAGAAACTAACTTGGTAAATTTAGTTAAAGCATCATTAATTTTATTAGCATTCTTTCCACTACCACGAGCAAAAGTTGGTTTACCACCACCTGAGCCTTCCAAAACTTCTGCAACTTTTTTAATCAAATCATTACTCGAGATAGTTTTTGCAGCAGTTTCACCTGCACCGATAGCAATGAAAAGCGATTCTGTATCTATTAATAATACAACTAAATCAGAGTATTTCTGGGTTAAAGTAAAAATTAATTGACTGATATACTCGGAATCACCTATTAATTGCTGAGCTAATACTTGATATTTACCACCTTTTTCTATTGATTTCTCAAGAAGCATTGATTCAAGCAGTGCTTTATCTTTCTTAAGATCAACAATCTCTTTCTTTTGAGCTTTCCATTCATTAAAGAATCGTTTCGCTGTTCCTGGAAGAGCACTGAGCTCAATACCCCAGAGTTCCAAGACTTCATGAATGGTTTGATTTCGTTTCTGGATTTCCTTGATGGCTGTTTCCCCAGCAACATACTCTAAACGAACTATTCCATCTTGTATTCGCTCGGCGCTGAGCATAATTATTGGGCCTACGTCCCCTGTTCTATTTGCATGGGTTCCACCACATGCTTCAATATCTATATCGTCAATTGAAACAATCCGAAGATATTTTCCTGGCACTACCCCACCTTGATAAATTGTAAAACCATATAGTTTCTCAGCAACATCTCGAGATAAAAGCTCTTTAGTTACAGGTAGATTTTGATAGACGATCTCATTTGCACGTTTTTCAATTGCATAAAATTGTTCTTGTGTTAAGGAATCATAATGAGTAATATCTAATCGTCCTTTCTCTAAGGTTTTTTCCGCTCCAGCTTGCCAAATATGTGAACCAAGTACTTCACGAGCAGCAGCATTAATGATATGTGTTCCAGTATGATGACTCATAAGAATTTGCCTTCTATGAGGATCAATTGAACAGCGAACTTTCGTACGTTTCGTTGGCAAGGGTTTCTCAAGTATATGAACTACAACAGCACCTACTTTACGAACTTCTTGGATAGGTATCCCATCAATTGAACCTAAATCATGAAGCTGACCACCAGAGGTTGGATAAAAACCTGTTTTCTTTAAAATAACGATATTATTCTTTTGCCAGATGATTTCACCTTCAAATGAAAGCATATCGTAATCTGTTTCAGTATCAGGTAAATCTTCAGGAATTGAGATTTCTGCTTGTGTAGCAAGAGGTTTTTTTGTACTGGTTTGTTCATGGATTTCATTTAATTTGCTATAAAAGTCATCAGGAATCCGAATTTCTTTACCCATTTCCTTAGAAACTTCTACTACCATTTCTGGAACTATGCCATTTGAATCATATAATTGAACTAATTCATTTGTTGCTATTGAATCAGAAATTTGCAATCTCTTCTTTAATAATTTCATTCCTTTTTCTTTAGTTGCAAGATAGCGCTTGTATTCGATATCGATGACTTCTTTGACTGTGTCACCATGTTTAGTATAATCTGGGAAGAGGTCCTTGAGATCTTCCATGTGCCAATCAATAAGATCGAAAACATCAATATCCCAACCATTTTCAGCTATGATTGACCAAGCACGTCTTAGGAGGAAACGAAGATTATAACCACCACCTACATTTGAGGGTAGTGCTCCATCAGAAATTGCCCAGAGAAGAGAGCGAGTATGATCAATAATAGAATAGACTGATTTCATTGGTTGAATATCTTGTTTTAATTCATTAGGGTCCATAGCTAAGGTTTTAGCTACATCAACCCATATACTAGCAACATCAATTTCAGTGTAGTTTAAAACACCACTATAGCGAGCATATTTCTGCCAGAGGTTAATATTTGGTTTAATACCTACTTTCTTGAGAACTTTAGGTAAAACAGTATTAAAATTAACTTCATACTGAGTTGGTGTACCATTAATTAACCATGTAGAACGTCCTAAACCAGCGCCCATATCAATAACAGTAGTAGCTAGTTTACTTAAACCACCATCTGGTTCAATTTTATAGGTCATATAGACTTGATTACCTACTTCTAATCCACGAACGAAGAATTCCATGGAGCTACCAATATTTCCACCACCACCCCATGCATCTTCATGATAAATGATCTCTGCGGGATTCAATCCTAAACCAGTTGTAAGATAATCAGTTATATATTTGATACCTTCTTCCATGAAGTAAATGAATTTATTTGGTTTATTAAAAACCAATTCTCCTACCATCACAAATGATGTGAAATGTCTTCCTGACAATCCAACATTATCTATATCATTAAATCGAAGACATGGTTGTGGTATCAAAACAGGATTTGCTGGAGGATCAACTTCTCCACTCACAACATGTGGTTGAAAGCCATATACAGAAGCCTGAACAAATTCAGTATCATCTCTCCAACGAGCAACAATTGGATATCTAGGTATGACAGTATGACCATGTTTCTCGAAAATTGGAACCCAAGCCTTTGTCCATGTTTCAGTATAATTATATTTTTTAGTAGAAGGAGGGTTACCAATGAAATCATATGGCAATTGTCCACTTTTTAATCTGCAGATAGGCTCATCACAATAATCACGTTCAACAATAGACCAGAATGGTTTACCACAGTGTTTACAGATACTTCTGCTAAATCCTAATTCACGCAAAGAGTTCACAGGATAAAATTCTTCGGGTTTATTTTTCGCAACTCTTCGAATTTCATCTTTCAATTTATCGATACCATCTGTCAAGGATATCACATACTTCTGTTTGGTTTTTCATCCTTCTTTCCAATTATCCATTTAACGTGTCTCTTAAATTTTCCCATCAATTATGAACTTTTCTTATAACCAGTATTATTACTTTTTCAAGCTAATTAACCATAAAAGATAAAAAAAATAGTAAAAATCCCCGAAAAAAAATCGGAGATTATTTGAGAGTTTGAATGAATATGTTAAGCTATTTGTGCAGTTCCGCCAGCTTTTTCGATCTTCTCTTTTGCTGAAGCAGAAAAGGATTGAGCAATTACAGTCATTTTGATAGCTTTACCGCCACCGAGAACTTTTGTGATATTTAATTTAGTAGTGTCTAGTGTAATGTCACGACCAGATTTGGTTGCGAACCCTTTAGTTATATAGGTATCAATTTTATCACTTAGTTCACCGATATTGATTGCTGCTTGTGGAATTTTTGCTCGTGGTGGGAGTACGAATCCATTTTTACCATAGACTTTTCCTTGTTTGATGGATTTCATCCATTCATGGGTATCGCCACCAGATTGACCTACACCACCTCGGCTGCCGCCTTTTTTATGTCCTTTTTGAATGCCCCAGCCACAGTGTACGCTTCCACGTTGTTTTCTTGCTTTTCGTTTAAATCTTTGAACCATTGCTTTCGTCCCTCATTTTCACATCATACTCTCAAGGAGAGCATTTATTTTTTCTCCTCGATAACCTAAATCGCCACCAGTGCCGACAGGTTTCTTAACGCTTTTGAAACCTTTCCTTGGAGGATGCAATCTAAAAATTGGTTTTAATCCTTCAATTCGTCTCATATCAGCTTTTCCTTCCAATAAGGCAGTAATGAATACTGTTTTGCTCTCAAATTTTTGACTCTTCAAAAATTGGGTATCAATCTTCTTATTTCCTTGAAGTCTACCACGTTTTTCAATCAATGCTGTAAGAGTGGGTTTATCAATTTCACCCCAAGTAATAGTATCTTTGAGTTTTTGAAGCATTCCCTGATGAGTTGCATCATTTGGAACAACACATGCATGATTGGGTTTATTGAGGTTGAGAAGTTTAAGACCATAAAGGATATCTTTTGGTTGACCAGCAAAGCCTCTAATTCTAACTATTGCTAATAATCCAGAGCTCTTGTTTGACATTCATTTCACATCCTTTTATTTACCCCAATCCTTTGGCACCATTATCTTATAGGTAGCTTTCAAAGCTTCATAGGTTGCCTTAGCGTAGTTTGGTGTAGTTCTTGTCTCACCAAAAGTCTTCGACCAGATATCAACAATTCCTGCTAACTCAAATACTATTTTAGCTATGTTTCCTGAAGCTAAACCTAGACCTTTAGGAGCAGGTTTTAAGGTAATTTTTACATTACCTGTCTTACCACTTGCTTTGAAGGGTATACTGTGAGGATCATGACAGGAACACTCCCAAGATCCACAACCTCTTCTAACAGGTGTTAGTTGTAATTTAGCTGCGGTAATTGCTTTTCTAATAGCTGGACCAATTTCCTTTGTTTTTGCTTCACCAATACCTACAAAACCATTTCGATTTCCTACTGCAACACAAACTTTGAATCTTGATTTTTCACCAGCGTCTGTTTGACGTTGGACTAGGTTAATGTTAATAACTTCATCTTCAAGATTTGGTACGAGTGCATCAATGATTTCTTCTTCACCTATCTTCATGGATTGCTTGAAGACTTCATCAATGGAAGTTATTTCACCTTTTTTAACCATTTTTCCAAGTTTTGTTTTTGGTTTCCATTCACTTAATTCAGACATTTTTTATCACTTCTTTGATTTTGTACTGGTTGATGTTTTTTTTGCATCACTAGTTGTTTTGGTAGATGTCGTTTTAGTAGTTGAAGAAGTAGCAGGCTTCTTTGCAGCAGGTTGTTTAGTAGTAGTTGCAGTTGATTTCTTCTCTGTTGTTTTAGGAGCAGGTTTGGTTCCTGCTGGTTTTTTCTCTGTTGAAGAAGCAACAGGTGTAGTTGGAGCAACATGTTTTGGTGGAGTTGTCTTTGGAGCAGCTGTTGGTTTTGCATCAGATTTGATTGTTGTTGGTTTTGTTGTAGTGGTAGTCTTTGGTTTGATTGTAGTGGTTGGTTTCTTTACAGCTGTTTTAGGTCTAGCAATTTTATTCTTCTTATTTCTATTAGCCAATTTTGTTTTCATTGAACCATCTGTAAATTCAGTATCAATAGCTTTTAGTGTTGCTTTAAAGTAAGTTGGTAAACTTTCAGGTTTAACAGTGAGCTTCTTATATCCTGAGAATTGTTTATCATAAGACCCAGAGTCATCTTTCTTCAATTTGGTTGCATAATCAGCAATTATTTGTCCAGTATATCTTTCTTCGCTTGGAAAGATTTCAGGATCATGAGGTATTTTTAATCCTGCTTGAACAGCTCCACAAAGCATTGCAGCTACTCGAGTATCCTTCCTGCATGAATTGATACCAACATCGAGTATTGCTTTTTTAACATTCATTGCTTGAGCATATTTACTTGCTAAATAGCCTGTTAGATATGCAGCAGGAACATTTCCGGTAGGAGCTTTCCATCCATATTCTTTCAAATGTTGTGAGCTTGCATCAGCAATTGTTTGATCACCGATTACTTTTGCACCAACAACACTTACACGTACGTGTTTGTTTGATCGTCTTATAATTAGACGATACTCACCAGATCGTAAAAGACGCATTCTTCTATGGAAATTTGTTTTTCCTTCGCGTCTTCTTCTGAACGGCACATGATAATTTGCACTTTTAGCCATGATTCTCACGTACTCCTCGTAATTTCTTTCTTTGATTCAGCAATGCGGAGTTCTCTCATTACTGCCTCTACTTCAGGTAATTTTCTCTTGGATAATCTATTATCCTGAATGTACATTCTTAGATAGTTTGCAGAACGGAACATTCCACCTTTTGCTCGTAAGTAGAGCAAACGATAAGTTGCTTTATCAATGAAGTTTTTATCTCTTAGTACTTTAAGATAAGCACGTTGTTTTCTTATACGGTTTATCCATTCTCTTCTTAGATCAGTACGAGCTCCTTTTCGTCCTTTACGACTACCTTGCCCTCTTCTTTGACCAGTTATCTGTTTCATATGAAGCTCTCGGGCTCTACCTCGACTGACACCTTTTTCTTTTCGTACTTTGATAGCACCACTATGAATCAAAGCTCTAATGTCTCTTCTAGTAAGTGCCATTTGGACATCATCTGCAGCATCTGGATCAATGTAAATTCTATTCACACCAACGCCAAGAATGTCAGCAGCGATACTTCTTTGTGTCTTTAAATCAGTCATGATATTTCATTCCTCAACTTGTTTTTTCCTTAGTTGTATCTTTTTTGGTAGTAGTCGTGGTTTTCTTACTAGAAGCTGTTGTTGTGGAAGTAGATTTCTTTGCTGTGGTTGTTGTAGTACTTTTTGGTTTGGTTGTAGTAGTAGTTGTCTTTGGTTTGGCTGTAGTGGTAGTTGTCTTTGGTTTAGTGGTGGTGGTAGTAGCTTTGGGTTTTGCTGTTGTGGTGCTACTAGTTTTTGTTTCGGTGGGTTTAGGTTTCGTTGTTGTGGGTTTCTTAGCAGCTGTTTTACTAGAGGTTTTCTTTGGAGAAGATTTCTTCTTCAATTCAAGTTCAATTTTCTCTAATTCTTCCAACTCACTCTCTGATAAATCAGAGCTTGTTCGCTTCTTACGTTCTTTCTTGTCATCGACTTTCTTTTTACTGCTTTCTTCTTCTGCTAACAATTCATCAGATATTTCTGAAATTGTTGCAAAGGTTAAAGCTTCTTCTGGTCTGTTAATGATTTTAATCTCTAACTCATCAGCTCGATTAGTAATTGCTACTTTCTTCTTTACACCGACGGTAGAAGCGATTCTAGCAATTTGAGCTTCTTTTTCTATTTTCTCAAGTTCCTTAACATTATGAACCAAGACTTCTAATTTGCCGTTTTTTGTTAATCCACGAGTAGCCTTTGGTCCACGGTATCCAGCAGTAATGATTTTTGGTATTCCTATCCTATGATGTCGCATTTTATTGTCGATACCACTAGGCCTTCGCCAGCTTGTTTTAATACGTTTATAACGCCAACTTTCTTGTCGTCTAAACTTGGGGCGTGATTTTTTGATTTTATCTCTTTCGCGGAGTAATCGTTTATCAACTGTCATTCTGGTTCACTCCTATTCAATGCCAACAAACTGAGCTGATAACCAAATACCATCCATAAACCTTCTAGGATCTTTATGAAGGGCACCACGAAGTCTACAAACTTCTTGGATATTAGCTGACGTTTGACCAACATGTTCCTTATTTATGCCAGTAACGGTGAGTGTATCACCTTCGACTTTAACTTTAACATCACCAAAAATCTTTGCTCGACGAGGATCTCGTTGACCATAGAGATTCTTTATGATGACTTCTCTATCTTTTATATCTACAGTAATGGGGAAGTGAGAGTAAACAATTGTTAACTTGTAGGTATAACCTTGAGTTACACCAGTTATCATGTTATTTACATGAGCAGTAATTGTACCAAGCATTGCTAATTCTTTTCTCCTTGGAAAAGCAACAGACATTTTTAGAACATTTTTTATTAGCTCTAACTTTATAGGTTCACCTGTGAAATCTCTTTCCAAGGTGCCTTTTGGGCCATTAACTGCTACTTTCATACCTTTAAGTATAAGGTTTACTTCCTTTGGACTTTCAACAGTTTTTTCAATATAGACTGCTTTTGGCATTCTCTATCACTACCTTTCTTAGTAGATATACGCTAGGAGTCTTCCTCCTATACCTAATGCTTTCGCATCTTCGTGACTCATAACACCATTTGGTGTAGAGACGATTAGAATTCCAATATCTCTTGCTGGAAGGAATTTTTCTTCCCAAGACTCGAATTCTTTGTGTTTAACGGGAAAGCGTGGTTTTACAACTGCACATTTATTGATTCTTCCTAGGAGCTGGACTTTAAAGATCCCTGCTCTATCATCATCTATGAATTCGAATTCGCCAATATAGCCTTTAGTCATCATCACTTTGATTACTGAAGCAATCAATTTTGATGCAGGTTTTAAATAAACTTCTCGTTTACCTAAGAGTTCTGCATTTTGAATGTTAATCATGGCGTTTGCAAGAGTATCTAACAGAGGCATTTTCATTTCACCTACTTATTTTAACCACAGAGGGTTATCCCCCATGGCCTCCATATCTTTTGAAACCGACTGTATCAGCGACTTCTCGGAAGCATCGTCTACATAGATTTATCCCGTGTCTACGGATTAAACCTTCACGTGCACCACATCGGGAACACTTTCTTGAGCCTTTACCAAATTTGGTAACTTTTGGTCTCGAACCTGAACCTTTAGCCATCTAATTCACCTATTCTACAGTAATACCTAATTCGGTTTCAGCGAATACTATCGCTTCGTCTTTGGATATCCTGTGCTTCACAGGTATCTTCTTCGGGGATCGGAATCGACGCTTAACCCGATAACCTGGGCGTTCTAATCTAAATTGAACATCCAGTCCAGTAACACCAAGATTTGGATCGTATTTTGTTCCTTGGATATCAATATGTTCTTTGACACCAAAGCCAAAATTACCTTCGCTATCAAAGGCTTTTCTTCTAATTTTATTGTCTTGAACATCAAGTAACTTTGGAATAAGATTCTTTATCTTCTTTTGATCACGAATTGTTATTAGTGCACCAATTGGTTCATCTTTTCGTACACCAAATTCTCTGTAAGTTCGTTTTGCGCGAGTTTCAACTGTAGCCATTTTACCGATAGATTCGATAATCTTTCTAACTTTTTCAAGCTCTTCTCCAGATTGTCCCACACTGCTATGGATGATAAGTGTAGCAACTTTTGGTTTTCGCATTGGATTTTCTTTCCAATCTTTCAAGTATTCTTCTTTAGTCATAACCATTAGTTACCATCTCCTTTAGCATCCCACCAAGGTGATTTTTCACCTATAACAAAGAGATATTCTGGGGCTGTTTGAACTTCTTCTCCTTCTGGGGAAGTAATTGTTACAGTAGAAGCTCTTGGACCAAATCGCCATTGAAAGCTCTTGATAATACCATATTTTCCAACGTTACGACCTGCTTTGATTACAGCATACATTCCTTCTTTAAAGGGAATGTGTTGAATGATTTCTTGTGAAGGTAACTCAATAATTAGAGTATCCTTTGTATTGTAACGTCGCTCAATTCCCTCTTCTTTAGGTAAAATGATATTTCTACCATCATGAAGGTTCAATTGAGTTATTCCACCTTTTATGGTAGATTTATTCATGATTTGACAAGCTTTAGTAATTTTGCTTGGTTTCTTCATCTCATTAGCTTTCAAATTGTGTTGGGAATCTGGTAGAACTCGGTAGAATTTATTAATAGAATCAATTTGGATAACATCCATTAGTCCTACAGGGAATTTTGGATTGTAAATAATTCTTCCATCAATTAAGATTTCTTTTTTATTCAAAATAATTCTAATTTCTCTCGCAGTATTACCAAGTTTGAGGTTATCTCTCAAAAGAATTCCTAGAGGAACACTTGCTTCTATCCCATGTGGTCCTGGATTTGCTCGATAAGCAAAGGTATGCTGTTTACGAGCTATTACCCAGTTTCTTGGGGCTGCAACCCTCTTTTGATGTTTTGAACCACCTGATTTTGTCATTTTAATTCATTCCTCTTAATTATCTTCTTCCTCAACTTCCTCATCTTCAGTTTCTTGTAGTTGTACTGCTTCTTGTGGAAGTCGTCTGGTGACGATTGCTTTTCGTCTTTTATCTTTCATGTTCTTTAAATTGATAATTTCGCAATTGCATGCTCGAACAGGAAAGTGTTGTGCTGAACCATCAGATTTCTCAAAAGTTACTCCTTCTACGGTTAATCTCATAGTTTTATAATTAACTTCTGAAACTTCACCTTCAATACCTTTGAAAGAGCCTTTATTGATCCTAACGGTATCTCCTTTTCTGATAACAAGCTGTTTCACACCTTCTTTTTCAGCAAGTGCTTCGGTTAGAGGAGCAGTTAGAATCTTCCTTCGATTATGCAAAGGAGCAGTATAAAGTTGCTTTCTTTTCTTTGAAGGTTGTTTGGTTATATTACTATTCTTTTTCATTTTATCAAACTCCGTGATTGTCCCTTTATACTATAGTACTTGCTGCGTGAGCTACTCTGGGCCAACGTTCAGCAGCTTCTTTTGCTACTGGACCACGTATTTCACTTCCTCTTGGACTACCTTCGGGACTTGCTATAACTGCTGCATTATCTTCAAACTGTACCCAAAGACCATTTGGTCTTCTGTACACTTTCCTCTGACGAATTACAATTGCCGGGAGAACCTGTCGTCTCATTTGAGGGGTACCCTTCTTTACAGAAACAATAATCATATCACCAACTGACGCAGTTGGAAATCGATTAAGACGACCTTTAAATCCTTTAACTGCAATGATCTCTATAATTTTTGCACCTGTGTTATCAGCACAATTCAATCTTGTACCAACAGTTACACCTTTGCTAATTCTTGGTAGAGATATTCCTGTTACTTTTCTTCTTGACATGTTCTTCAATTCTCCTCGGATTTAGTTTAGGGTTGATTGCCCTCCGTTGGTGATTCTTTTTTAATCACAACATAAGCGACAGTTTTACTCAATGGTCTACATTCCATAATTCGAACATTATCGCCTTCACGAGCATCAATACAGGGGGGATTATGTGAAGCCACTTTTGTATTACGCCGTTCATATCGCTTGAATTTCTCTACATAGAAGAGAGAATTTTTACGAACAACAACGGTTTTTTGCATTTTGTGACTTATTACAGTACCATTGATAATCCTACCTCGAACCCGTAGAATGCCATGAAATGGGCAATTTACATCATCACAAACTGTTTCAGGATCTGGAACATCAACGCCAATATATCTGGACATTTTTTTTACCACCTTTTACGAATAATATTTTTCAATCGATTTTCTGGTTTATTTTTTAACAATTGTCCATCCACATCCACCATTTCACCTGAAGGAAGACTAAATCTGAAAGTATTAACTTTCTTTTCAACCTTCATTCTTTGAGATTGATTTGTTTCAGGGAGAGATGATTCAATGACAAACAAATTCTTAGTCTCATCTATGATGACACCTGATTTTCCAATCATTTTTTTGTTTGTTGAATTAATTATTTCTACACTCAAACCAATCAGCTCATGTTGATGGATATTATCCGGACTTATAGGGTTCAAAGTTCACCATTCTCTTTCATAACGGTTAAGATTCTAGCGATGGTTTTCTTTACATCTTTTACTTTACTTGGTTTTTCAAGTGAACCACCAGTAGAAACTTCTGCTCGTAAATGAGCAAGATCTTTTTGCATTCGCTTTAATTGAGTCTTCCTTTGATCAGGATTCATATAACGAATTTCACGCATCTTAAGAATTGCCAACTTTCATTTCTCCTACTTTTTCTTCTTATCATCCTTCTTTTCGGATTTTGCTTTTGCATCCTTTTTGTCTGAGGAATCCTTAGACTTTGTTTCAGTTTTCTCTGCTTTGGCTTTGTCAGTTTTACTTTTATCATCTTTCTTTTCTGGTGTTTGAGTGGTGGATGGTTTCTTAGCATCTATTTTAGCTTTAGTATCTTCTTTCTTTTCTTTGGTTTCGGTAGCAGGTTTCTTTGCGTCAATGACAGGCTTCTTTTCGGGAGTAATTGGTTTTGCTTTTGGTTCAGTTTTTGCTGGAGTGGTTTCTTTTTTGTCCTTTTCAGCAGGTTTCTGAGTAGTTGTAGTTGGTTTTGTTTCGGTTTTTGGTTTAGCAGTAGGTTTCTCGTCTTTTGCAGGAGTTTTTGCTACAGGTTCAATTTTTGCTTTAGGTTTCTTTTCTTCACCAGGAGTTTTTTCAATTAAGTCTGAAAGCTCTTCTACTTTCAAATCCAAGTCAGTTTTCTTTGAAACAGAATCCTTCTTAACTTCCGTTTCTAGCTTCTCAGCTTTTACAGGAGCTTTTTCAATTTTCTCAACTTTCTCTTTTGGAACTTCTTTTGCTTTCTCGGGTTTTGTTGGTTCAATTTCTGTTATTTCTTCTTCAACTTCCATAACAGTAGTTGTTGGTGTTTCTTCATCTAACTTAATGTTAAGTACACTTATTTCATCGGGGAGCATGAAATCTCCACGCATAATATTGACTGTTACACCAATAACTCCTAACTTCAAAACTGCTACAGCATTTGCACTTTGAACATATCGAGCACCAATTTCACCACTTTTAGCTAAGAGACCCATTCGGTATGCTTCATGACGTGATCGTTTACTTGTAAGTTTACCTGAGATGAGAATTTCGCATCCCTTTGCTCCTGAATTAAGAACTCGACGGAGTACGGAATAAGCAGCACGTCTTCGGTGGACACCTCGTTCAATAGCTGAAACTAAAGAATAAGCCATAACCTTAGCATTTTGCTCAGGATTATCAACTTCTTTAACTTCAATCTGAGGGTTATCAAGACCAAATCTTCCAACCAATTCATCGGTAATAAGTCTGATATTCTTACCACGACGTCCGATGACTATACCTGGCCGTGAAGCATGAATAGTAATTCGTTCACCGAGAGGGGTTTTAGAAATTTCTACACCTCCATAACCAGCGCGATGGAGCTCACTAGCTAAATATTCATCAATTTCTGATTGACGAATGCCTTTCTTAATGAAATGATTTATTGCAGACAAATTCTAAACCTCTTCAATAGCTATTTCGATATGTGTAAGGTAATTATATTTCGCTGAAGATGATCCTTGAGCTCTTGGGAAGAATCGTTTAATGATCATTCCTTTGTGAGTACTTGCATGTATAATCTTCATTCGTTCAACATCAAGACCCTTGAATTCAGCATTATTTTCAGCATTGTCCAATACTTCAAGGATTCTTTTTGCGGCTTTCACGGGATAACGACCTGTAGGCCATCCTGTAAGCTCTTTCCGATGGGCAACATGCCTCTTATGACGTTTATAGGGAACAGCTTTTTTCATCAGCATTACCTCTTCAAGGTATTCTTTCGCCTTGTCAAGAAACATACCCTTTATAGTATTGCAAATCTCTCTTGCAGCTTTAGGACTAATATCAGCTTCTCGTGCACTTGCAATGGCAGTACGATCCGGATCAAGTCCGAAAATCGAATATCCATATTGTGGCATTTGCATTTCCTCATATCTAACTATTTTTAATTTACACTAATCGTAAAGACGACTAACGGTTTTGTTGTGGGATAAACCCGTTTTATTTATTTTTTTAATCCAGAAAGTACTGATATACATCTGGAACCTCCGAGAGGCACGACTCCCCTTCTGCATAACTAGATGCAAGGTCGGAGCCCAATATGCATACGCTTAAAGAAGTTCAGCGTTGCAGTAACCTCAAACAATTACGTTCGCTTTAAAAATCTTGTGTCTTTTTCTAGGATTCTGGATTAAAATGGATAAACAATAAGAGAACTATTTGGTTGGTTTATAATGGTAATTATATTATTTTCTAAGATTATGTTTAAGGAAAATTTTTGAATAATAAGGGAAAGAGTTTATATAATAGCTAATCACCTATTAAATGAATAGTGCAAAAACACTAATTATCCCTGATATAAGACAAAGTGCATGCGAGGCACTTGCTTTAAGCCGGGGGGCTTTTAATATGACAAAAAATATGAATGACTTCATTGTGAGAAGAAAAGATGGAATAAAAATATGCAAAATTTGTCAAAGCCTCATAGAAGATGAAGAAGACCATATGAAACGCAGACATCCGAAGTATCTTAAATATATTGAGAAAAAGGAAGAAAATGAAGAAAAATATATGTGTTGTTATTGTGGGTTATGGGTGAAAAATTGGCGTGATCACGTTAAAGAACAGCACCCTCAAATCATCGCTGATGCGGCTCGTAGGGTCAAACCAGCACCTGAAGAAGAAGAATTTGAATTCAGTTTTTAAGACATTTTTTCTTATTTATATTTGAGGAGTTACATAAACTCCTCAAAAAAAATTTCTAATTATCAATTATAAAAAAATAGAAAGAAAAATCTGCTTTTAGCAGATTTGTTTTTTATATTATTTTAGAATCATTGAGGAATATTGTCGCTCTATTGCCATAGTATGGAATTTTACACCAGTTCCTTTATAACCTACTTTAGCAAAGAATTCTACCCATTGTAACCTTAATGTTTGAATAAATGAGAATAATCCTTCTAATACAAGTATAACTATGGAACCTATTGCCATACCAATGTAATTTATGACACCTAAACCTGGTTCTTCGCCTGTAAACATTTTCAGCGTAAAGATATGACTTAATGCACCATGAACAGCATTCATGGCAAATATCCGTGCATAACTTACAGTGTTTGAAAGTGTTGAAAGTAAAAGCTCAAGCAATTCTGCTAAACCATCTATCTTTCCATGTATCAAAAGAAAAGCAGACATTATCAACATTGGAGCAAGAAATGCTATAATGAAGAATAAGAGTGCATGGTTTATTGTAAAGAATTGAATTGGAGAATTATTTATTGATAATAATGCCAGATTAAATGTTCCCGCATTATCCCATTGGAACCATTCCATAAAGTTTGTTCCAAATGTAAAGACTAAAATGAATAAAGCCCAATGGAAAATTATCCACATGAGAGTTACAAAGATTGCTTCTAAATAATGTTTATGTCTTAGATTATTAATGAATCGTAAAACATAACCAATGGTCATATGAACCATACCTATGAGCAAAGAAAATTCAAGCATTAATATAACAGGTGATGCATCATTGTGTAACTCGTGCCCTTCAGGAGAGAACCAAAGGGGTGCAGGAATAAAATCAGCTACCTCATGCGTACCTCCAAAATAGGACCCAAATAAAACGCCGAAAAACATTGCTGAGATTCCAGAAACAATCATAAGCATATAACCGTTCTTAAAATAACCTTTAATCTCGGTCATGAAACCTGATCCACTAAACTGTTTATTTCTAAGAGTCATACCATAAAATCCTACAAGCATAAATAATAAACCATGACCGACATCAGCAAACATTATGCCAAACATTATTGGGAAGAATATCTGTAAAAGTATTGCTGAATTAAACTCATTATAACCGGGAGTCCCATAAGCATTTACTAATGAATCATAAATACGAGCAAATTTTGGAACAGAAGTTTTGGTAGGATATTCTTTTTCTTCGAAAACAGGTTTTGAGAATTCAAGTAAGGCATTTCCTTCAGTTGTTTTTACTATACCATTTTCAAAATGTTTTGTTCGTTTGTTTGGTATCCAACCCCAGAAAATAGTGTTTCTTTTAGTATGACGCAACATATTAGTAATTTTCAGGTAATTTTGTTCAATTTCTAATTGTTCTGCATAAACAAGAATTTCTACACCATGAGTTTTTATTAACTCATTTGCTTCCATTTTGAGTTCAGCAACTCTTTTTTCTAAATCGACAATTTTTTGTTGACTTCTTTCTACGACCTTTTTAGGATCGCCAGAAATTCGTTCAGGAATAGCTGATTTTTCGAAACCATAAGCTGCGAGTAAACGATTGAGATCATCTTGATATCTTTCAAGAGTGCCTATAGCAATAAATGAATAATTGCCTTCAACTTTAGACTCTTTAAAAACATAATTGCTATCAGTAATTGCATCTAAATTCCATCTAAATCTGGATACTCGTTTTGCTTCTAACCTTCCAATAGTTACATTAAAATAAGGTCGCTCATCGTCCAAATCTTCAAAACTAAAACCAAATGGTATTAAATTCTGGGCGATTTCTATTACTGATTTGTTTTTCTTTAATTCTTGTTCCGCTAAGATAACTCGATCATCTATTTGTGTCAATTTTACTATAACTTCATTTGTTACACGTTCAATGTCTGAGAGTATGACTTTAAAATCTCGGTCATCAATTTGGACTTTTTTTATTTTACCAACTTTCTCCGAAATCTTGAAATGCTCGATTACTTTTATGAATTTTTCTGACAATTCATTTATCTTCATACCATTGTCAAATGAAGAGAGATCAAAAGGTTTCTTTTGAACATCTATAATCTCAATATCTTCACATGTAGATAGAAATCTAAGGGTATTTCGTGTATAATCTTTTGGAACGACAACTTTTACTGTTTTCATTCTATCAGGTAATAAACTCATGGGTACTTGCACCTGTTCGAAGTCTCTCAACTTTCTAGAGTGTATAGATAAAAACTTTTGCATTTGCTTCTTATAATTCTTACTCTCTAATTGATATGAAAAAAGATATAAAAAAGAAATTATCTTTCCTTAAGATAATTTCTAGTAATAATTAATTATTAAGTTAAGTATTTTGAAAGAAGCTTCCCTAATCGAGTTATTCCTTCATAGATTTCTGTTTCATTATTATAGGAATAACCTAAACGCATGGTATTTGTTTTAGCAACAGATGGAATCAATGTACTGCCTGAATCGTTTAATGCCCAACCTTTAATTGGATAGAAAGAAGCTCCAGGAACGAAGGTTATATCATTAGGTATTCCTTTTTCTTGTAAGAATGTTTTTGAATTAAACATTTTCTCTGATTCATACCATACGAAAAAGCCACCTGTTGGACGTGTATATTCTCCATTTGGGAATGTTTCATCCATACCTTTTAACATAGCAGCTGATTGCTTCTTGTAAGTTTGCAGACATTTTGGAAGAACTTTATCGATATATTTTTCATAATAAATAGCCATAACTTTCTGAAGTATTGTTGGCGAACAAAGATCCAGATAACCCTTATCTTTTAGGACTTCATTCTTTAAGCTCTCTGGTAAAACAGAGTAACCCATTCGTAATACTGCTGCTTCTTTAGAAGTAGTTCGTAAATAAGCTACTCGAGTATTATCTTTGTCTAAAGATTTAATAGGTTTAATTGGTTCACCACTAAATTGAATTTCTTTGTATGCTTGATCTTCCATAATAAGAATATCATTTGCTTCAGCTATATCAAATAAAGCTTTTCTGCGTTCAAATGGCAGTGTTGTTCCTTTTGGGTTGTCAGAATCAGGAACTACATAAAGAAGAGATGGTTTTTTACCAAATTTTTTCTCACATATAGGGATAGCTTTCTCTACATATTCGGGTATTATTCCATCTTTATCAGTTGGAATTGTAACAATTTCTCCACCAAACTTGAATGCTGGTGCGAGAAAACCAAGATAAGCGGGACTGGTTGTTAAGATAACATCACCTGGATCAATCATTGTATCAAGAATAGCATAGAGAGCTTGTTGGGAACCAGTTGTTAGTATGACACTTTTCCAACCAAGTTCTTTATCAAGATTTATATCATCTACTCTTCTAAGTCTTTCAGCTAAAATTCGTAGTACGAATTCATGTCCTCCAGTTGGACCATAATTCCATAAATTAATAGCTTCACTATAACGACCTTCTTTTTCATCAGCTTTATTTTCCTCACCAATTGTAATTAAAATATCAGCTAAAGTCGGAATAGGTAAAGCTCCTGGTAACCCACCACCGAAATTATACTTAACTTTGTAAGATAGTAAAGCTCTGATTTCAGATGGAGGGAGAAGTTTTGTCCAAGCGGCAAAATCAAATCTACCTGTATTTCCTGACATATTTATACAACTCAATTTTTTTTATTAAATACCTTTCAAATATTTTTTCTTATTTGGAAAGATTCATAGATATATTTATTCCATTCTTAAAAAAATTGTTGGTAATTAAGATTATAGAGTAAACAATAGAGATGTTAAAAAATAAGAGAAAAAAAATAGTTAAATGACGGTAGGTAAACCGTCTATAATTTCAAAGGTAATTTGAAGTTTATTAATTAGCTTGATTCCTATGCAATGTTACCTGCAAGAACAAATGCAATAACAAAACCATAAATTGCAATGGCTTCAATTAAAGCTAAGAGCACAAGTAATTTACCAAAGGATTCTGGTTTTTCAGTGATGGCAGCAGCAGCAGATGCAGCAGCGGTACCCAAACCTACGCCTGCTCCAATTGCAGATAAACCAATAGCTAATCCTGCACCAAGAGCGATCATTCCAGATTCAGCTTCAGCATTGATGGAGAACCCAACATCTGGATTTAAACCTATTGCAACAACCAACTTAACTACTGCAGCTAACCCAATGATAAGGATTAGTGCTTGTATTACTATGAAGATATTTCTGTATAATGATAAACGACGAATAAGCGTTACCTCCTTAATGGAAATTTTTTCCTACTTTCTAGTTCAATAATTATATGCTTTTTAATATTTACTAAGATTTCTCTAAACCAAGACTATTTTATCTAGGATATCATTTGCAGATCTTTTATTAATTACACCTAAGATTAAGGATCTTAGATTTCGAAGTTCAATCTCTTTAAGAATGAAAAACGCTGGAAAAATTGCTAAATTGAAGCTAGCACCACGGAAAATCGAATTAGCTATATGAACAATTTCTTGATCAGCATAGTTATCATAATTCTCCAAAGGAGCAAAACCTTCCTCAAGATTTGTTAAGAGTTTTATAGCAAGAGTTCGGAAAGTAGTTTCATCTCTAAGGATTTGGAAAGTGTGCTCAAAATCTTGAGCAGTAATCAGTTTTTCATGAATGTTAGCTCTTAAAGGACAGAATTTGGTAGCAATTAGCCATTTCTTAATTATCCCTGGTTGAGTACTAAATGCCTTTGCTCGAAGGATTATTTCGATATTTTGTAATCCAACACGAGTAGCAAATAAGCTCTTAGTCTTAAGTTGGTCTTCCCCTTTTAGATTTGTTAATTCTTTACAGATTGTTCCATAGTAATATTGATCAACAGCAACAATTAGGGGATAAACTAAATCGAGAAATCGGTATTCACCAAGAGCATTTTCAAGCGATTCACGTAATTTCTCATTGGAAAGACGACTAATTAAGTCTTCAACATCCCTTGATTTGTAAAGATGTTCGGTTTCAATGTTTTCATTTTCGGTAAGAGAGAGTAGCATTCCCTTTGCTTCTTCATAACGATTAGCACCATGTAGGGCGGAAAGGATTACTTTGACATTGTTAAGAAAATAGGATTTACTATCTGCAGCAATGAATGATTGTCCACGTTTGGGGATATATTTTCGGAATTGGTTATATTGATCTACAAAATTTTGGACAAGACGACGATCAATTTCAATAAGATCAGGGTGTTTTTTAACCATCTCAGAACCAATAATATCATTGTATTTGGTGTTAGCCAGCATTTGATGTAAATTGTCAAAATCAGAAGCGCTAGCAAGAAGATTATAGGTACCAGCGGAGAAAAATTCAGTTCGTTGAGCGCGCATATGAACATTTAAAGCGCCATATTCTTGAGCATTTTTAATCATCATCTATTCCTCGTCGATTTTTTACTTCTTGAAGATAAAACATTTTCGAAAAGTTTCATCTTCTTTTCGACAATGTCCAAGTGAGCTATCAGAAATATATAACTGTTTTTGCTCCTTCAAGAATCAAAGTTTACTTAAAAGTGTGGTTTAAGGAATTATTTACATAATTAGAAATCTTAAATAAGAAAATTAAATAATTAATTAAACTCTATCAAGAAGGCATTAAAGTGACAGCACAAGTTCCCGATAAAGTAATTTACAAAGAGGAAAAATTTGATTTAGTAGGTGTAAGTGGTAATGAGCTACTTAACCCAGAAATATTTGGAATAAAACTTATGTCGGCTGGTACAGCTTGTTATAATGGATATATATTGACTTTTAAGTGTGATAATGATGAATTCATTTTAGATGAATTGCTTATCAGAACTCGAGAAGAGCCAGTTAATATTAATGGTGTAAAAGCAGAAAAATACGAAGGACCTTTAAAATTCATGTTTAGTCACGAGTATAAAAATCTACAATTAAAAACAAATTTTACTGGTGAAATTTACATTGCACGAGATTTCATTGAAGAAATGTATGTTCATATGGGGTACCAAAGTCCTACTGCTTTTAGAAAAGTTTTTGGATTTATAATTAAGGATGATAAAATTATCGAAGTAAAAGACCTCTCAAAAATTATGGAAGAGAAACGTATAGAAGATCCACATAAAGATTCCTATCCAACAAATCCAGAGGATGGTGAGAATATCCAAGAGTGGGTTACTAGAAAATTCTCTAGAGAAATTGATGAGTAATGTTTTTTCGGAAATATTTATTTCTTTATTTCTTTAAAATCAAAAAGACTACTAAAAGAAATAATCTATCTTAATTTGCGAGATCATTACACATATTTCTAATTGAGCTTGATAAATAAATATAAAATTTTAAGCGCAGATAGTAATTACTAAATCAATTCTTTATGCTTTTTAGCTACAACTATTTTTGAAAATGTTTTTAGCAATTAAATTAGAACATCATTTTAAAAAAAGAGCGCACAGTTTTAATCACAAAATAGGTTCTAAAAAGAAGAAAGGAAGGGATATTGATCCCTTATTTTTTAGTTTCGGAAATCCATTCCGCCATTTCTTCATAAGTTGGTTCAAGATTAGACCAACGAATGAATTTTCGAACATGATTATCTTTTAGAACTTCCTGCACTTTTACCCAGAGATCATCTTGATTTGCCCTTGATAATGCTAATTTTGATTTTATACCGATTCTAAATAGTATAACAGAATCATGTACTCTGAGCTTTGGGATGTCCAACATTAATTGAGCTTCTGTTTGCATACGTTCGATGTCTTCAACTTGTAATCTTTTGTAATTATTAGCAACTAATTTAGCTACGATTTCTTCAGGAGTTTTTTCCATAAAATCTTTCACTTTTTTAATACGAAGTTTTTTGAATTGACGTTCAGTTGCTGGACCAACTTCAGGTGCATCATAAATATCAGACTCCATAGTTAATGGATCAGCGTCTGGTCTCTTTTCTGGACCAGGAGGTCCTTCTTTTGTGATAACACGTTCTTTGATTATTGTTTTTGTTTCAGTTTTTGGTTCCTTTACTTCACGAGGTTTTCTTGGTCTTCTTTCAGTTTTTATTAATTGAAGTACAAGTAAAATTACTACAATAATTAATATTAAAACTAGTAAAGTGAAAAGGATCCAAACCATTGGCTCGTCAAAGATATTGACATTTACATTGATAGTATCTGATCCATCGTCAGGTATAATAATTATTTCAGGTGGTAGCGTAACATAAATGACTGGTTGGAAAACTAAAAGCAACATATCAAAATCACCTAGTCCAAAGGAGGTTGTTCGACCTACAAGATATAAGTTATCTTCACCGGCACAAACAGCCATACCATAATCTAATCCTTCACCAATCCAAGTAGTGTTCCAGCGAAGCATAGCATCAGGACCATATTCAACCAAAAAAACACCGGCTGCATTTTCAAGATTACCAGCAATAACAATATTGCCATCTGGTCTCATAGTGATACTATTACCTTGTTCATAATCCCAAGTTTCAAACCATTGAATATCTCCAGTTGAATTGAATTTTATTAAAATGGTATCAATAAGATAATCTGCTAAGGATTCTGTTTGACCAACAACATAGATATCATCACCTGATAAGGCAATCCCTTTGCCAATATCTTCTGTGCCAAAACCGCCTATTGTTGTTGTCCAATTATTGTATCCTGTAGCATTAAATTTAGCAACAAGTAATTGCTTCATGTAAGGATATTCAACCATTCCAGTCAAATAAAGATCTTCCGTACCATTAACAACCAAATCATAAGCATATGCTTGCTCGTAACCATCATAGGAATTATTCCATTGGAAGATACCATTCGATGAATATTTCAATAGAAAAATCGATCCAAGTGAACCTGTCGTGCTTCCAGAAATATATATATCATTATTCAAGTCAAGAGCAATAGAATATGGATCTTCATAGCTAAGTGTTTGCCAAGTTTGATTCCAAAGAAGATTACCTGCGGAAGAGAATTTTAGAATAAAAACATTTTTTGTTTGATTATCTATAGTTGGACCCTGCCATTCATAACCTATAACAATGATATTATCATCTGAATCAATTACTAAATCTCGGGATTCATCAAGTTCATTAATTTTCCAAGTAGCATTCCAAAGATAATTTAGATAAGAGTCAAATTTGACAACACTCACTTGGTTCCCACTAATTGATTCCGAATAACCAACAATTATGATATTTTCATGGGAATCTACTGCAACAGCTTCTCCCCAATCAGTTCCATTCCCACCCCATGTCACTGTTGTAGTACTTATACATAAACCATTGGCTGATAAATTACTACTACTAATATTCTCTTGAAGAGCAAGTGAATAATTAACGCTTACAAGAAAACTTAGAAGTAGAACAAAAGTTAGTAATTTGATTTTTTTACTCATATTTTAACCTCATTATAAGATAAGAAGGAAGAAATATACTAGTATTTGAGCTATTTGTTAGAGGACAACTCAATTAAGGAATTAATTTTATAGATAAAAAACCAAATATAACATTATGAAATCCATGAAAAAACAAATTGTTACTTCACCAAGGAATATTGAGTTTCAAAACGTACCTCTTCCAGAAATTAAGGATAATGAAATTTTAATTAAAATAAAACGAATTGGTATTTGTGGGAGTGACATTCATGTCTATCACGGTTTGCATCCAAATACTGAGTATCCTGTAACACAAGGACATGAGGTTTCCGGAGTAATCGAAAAAGTAGGGAAGAAAATAATTAATTTCAAACTAGAAGATAAAGTAACCATCTTACCCCAACATGTTTGTGGAAAATGTTATTCTTGCACTCATAATCAATACCATATTTGTGATCATTTACAAGTTATGGGATTTCAAGCACCTGGAACAGCTTCTGAATATTTTGCAGTTGATGAGAAATTTGTCCTAAAAATACCAGAAGATTTTACTTTCGAGCAAGGAGCTATGATCGAACCTGTTGCAGTTGCTTGCGGAGCATTGGCTAAAATAGAGAAACTCAAAGGAATGAATGTTGTTGTTTTAGGAGCTGGACCAATAGGCAATTTAACAGCTCAAGTCGCTAAAGCTCTTGGAGCACGATCTGTTCTAATAACTGAAATCAGCAATTTTAGAAGGGAAATTGCTAGAAAAGTAGGCATAGATCATATAGTTAATCCAAATGAAGCAAATATTGCACAAGAAATCGTAAAAGCTTTTGGAAAGGATAAGGCAGATCTAATACTTGAGTGTGTAGGAATATTTAGGACAATAAACCAGGCAATAGAGAATGCTCGAAAAGGAACTCAGATTGTTTTAGTAGGAGTTTACAGTGAGAAAATTCTGATCGATTTAAATTTGATACAAAATCAAGAGTTAAGATTAATTGGTACATTAATGTATCAAAAGAAGGATTATTTGCAAGCAATACAATTGATCAGTTCGGGAAAAATTAAATTAGAACCTTTAATGACAGATCATTTTAGCTTTACTGATTATGCTAAAGCTTACGAGTATATCGACAATAATCAAGATAAAACGATGAAAGTTTTTATTGATGTTGATAAATAGAAGTTATCTAATGAAATTTTTTAAGAAGTAATCTTTTAATTTAAAGGAATAATTAAATAGTGTAAAAAGAGAATCAATAATTAGAATTCTTATAAAAGAAAAATAGCTGGAAAAAAATCTATGAAAGATGGAATAGACATAGCTGATTTTGCAGTAGAATACGGAACCAAAAAAGGTGCTAAATATATCGAAGCTCGTTTTGTTGACTCCAGAAAAGAAGGGTATACTACCAGGAATGGAGCAATAATCGGTGGGGGAGAAACCTCGACACAAGGAATCGGTATAAGAGTATTAACCAATGAGGGGATAGGGTTCTGTTCTACAGCAAAATTGGATAAAGAAAATATTGAGAAAGTAATAGATATAGCGCTAAAAATGGCTAAAGCGAGTAAAAGAAAAACACCAATCGTTTTTTCAGAGGAGGATGTTGTCAAAGCAAAGTGGCAAACAAAAGTGAAGCAGCATTTTGAAGACATGTCTAGCGAAGAAAAAGTGAATTATGTTTTAGGACTAGATAAAACACTCATGGAACAACCATTTGGCGAAAGTCTTGTTATGAGAACACTCATGCTTGAAATGACTCGAGACAAGAAGTATATAGCTAATAGTGAAGGATCAAAAATTGAATCAGATAAGACATTAATAGCATTTTATACTTTTAATACCGCAAAAGGAGCCACTGGGTCGGAACAAAGATTCTATGGGCAAGCAGGATCAAAAGGATGGGAATGGTTCAAAGAAGAAAAAATCATTGATAAAATAATCGAAGATAATGAAGCATTAGTGAAGACAGCCAATTATGCTAAAGCAGTTAAACTTGGTACAACAGATGTAGTAGTAAGTGGAGAAGTAGCAGGCATAATTGCTCACGAAAATACCGGTCATCCTTCTGAAGGTGATAGAATACTTGGAAGGGAAGGGGCTCAAGCAGGAGAATCATTCTATATTGACCTGTTGGAAAAGCAAAAACTAGGAGAAATAAAGATCGGAACAGAAGCAGTCACACTAATTGATGATCCTACCTTGCCTGGAAGTGCAGGTTATTATCTCTACGATGATGAATGTGTAAAAGCACGACCAAGGTATTTGATAAAAGAAGGAATGATAAATGAACTCCTATTAAATAGAGAGTTTGCTTATAGATTTAATACAAAATCAAATGCTTCAGCTAGAGGAATAGGGTATGACAGAGAACCACTAATAAGGATGGCGAATACTTACTTTGCTCCAGGAAAATATAACATAGATGAATTGATAGAAGGAGTCAAGAAAGGAATTTACATGAAATCATTTACTGAGTGGAACATTGATGACAGACGTTTCCAAAGTAAGTATGTTGGCTTGGAAGTTTATTTGATTGAAAATGGTAAATTAACTGATACTATGGTTCGTCGCCCTACACTTGAGTTAACTACTTTTGGTCTCTTTGGTAGTGTTGATGCTGTCACCAAAGACACTGAATTCCCCTATGGAACGTGTGGTAAAAGTGATCCACAACAAGGTGCTCCTTGTTGGATGGGTGGTGCTCAAGTTCGTATGCGTAACATTCATTTAGGAGGAGAATAAACATGACTGATAATTTTACTGAACAAACAATTAATTTAGCTCTTAAAGAGGGTGCTACTGAAGCTATTGCTTATTTAACACAAAGCCCTAACTATCAAATTCGTTTCTCCAATTCAAGTATTGATATAGCTAAGAAATGGGAAACTTCTCTTTTAGAGGTCTTTCTGACTGTTGGTCACAAAACCACTCAAGTTGACATTCAGGATCCCACTACTAAGAAAATTGATGAAACTATCAAACGCGCTGTTAATTTTGCTAAGAAAATGCCTGAAAGCGAGCTTTATGCAGGTATGGAAAAGGAAAAGCACAGCTATTCTACCATTCCAGGTTTATATGATAAACATATTTCTGATCTTTATGAAAAAGCACCTGAAATGGTCAATCTTGCTATAGATTCATCTATTACAGCTGGAGCAAAACGTGTTGCAGGTGTTCTTTATTTCGGTAGTTCAAAGATTTCTTTGCAAACAAGTCATGGTATAAATGCTTCTTATGACACCTCGTTTTATCGTATGACGATTCGTTCCTTTGTTGATAATGAAAGTAGTGGTCAAGATATTATTGTTGGCCGTGATATCTCCAAGATGGAGAAACGATTTGTTGATGGAGCTAAATATGCTGGCAATTTAGCTAAAACGGCTGTTGGAGGCAAACAAGGTAAAGCTGGTAAATATGACCTCATTATGAGTCCTACTGTTGGGGCTAATGTTCTTGGTCAAATTACTGATGGTGCTAATCCTTTGATGATGCTCATTGGTATGAGTCCTCTTAGTGATCATTTTGGCGAACAAATTGCTCCTGAAAAATTCAACGTTATTGATGATGCCCATGTTGGTGAGGGTCTAGGAAGTAGACCTTTCGATGTAGAAGGCACTCCCACTACTAAAACACCTATAATAAATAATGGTGTCCTAGTTGGTGTTATTCACAATACCACTTCTGCCCTTATGATGCAAGCAAAAACAACTGGCAGCTCTATCTTCCTTGATTTTGGTGCTGGTTCAAAAATACTTGCACCATATGCGTCAAATATGGTTTACTCAACTGGTAATCAATCCTTTGATGAAATTGTAGCTGATTCTAAGAAACCAACCATCTACGTTACTTCTAACTGGTATACTCGTTTTACCAATATGCTTGATGGTGAATTTTCGACCATTCCTCGAGATGGTATGTTCCTTATCGAAGATGGTGAAATCAAGAAACCTGTCAGAAAATTACGTTTATCTGACAATCTCTTACGTATGAGCAAAAATATCACAGCTGTTGGAAATGATACTAAGCAAATTAATTGGTGGGAAGTCTATACACCGACTTATATCCCTACAATTAAAGTTGCTGATTGTAATATTACTGCAGCTACACAATAGAAAGAATGAATCTCTTTGGAACACCTTTAGTGTGTTTCTATTGAGATTATTTTTCCTTTTTTTCTCCTTGTTTTCTTCCTCATAACATTTTAATCAAATAACAATAAACTATATATAACAGTAGGAAACAATTGTCTTTTTTATATAAACGTACAGAAGATGAGTGAATGTCTAAGAAAACCAAATATGTCTTTGTAGTTGGAGGAGTAATGTCAGGTATTGGAAAAGGTATAGTAACCTCCAGTATCGGTAAAAATCTTCAGGTTAGAAATGGTACTGTGGACCTGATAAAAATCGATCCTTATCTTAACATTGATGCGGGAACAATGAATCCTATTCAACATGGTGAGGTTTATGTTACTGAAGATGGTGGTGAAATTGATGTTGATTTTGGTCACTATGCTCGTATCTTAGGATTGAATATGAAGAAGAGTCAAAACATCACTACAGGTAAAATTTATCGTGAAGTTATTCGTAAAGAACGTGCTGGTGATTATTTAGGACAAACAGTGCAAGTCATCCCTCATATTGTTGATGAGATTAAAAGAAGAATTCGAGAAATTAAAGATTACAAAAAACCTGATGTTCTACTTGTTGAAATTGGAGGAACTGTTGGAGACATTGAATCACTTCCCTTCTTGGAAGCTATTAGACAAATGATCATGGAAGAAGAAGAAAAAGACACTCTCTTAGTACACACCACTTTTGTTCCTGTTCCTGAACATTTAGGTGAGCCAAAAACCAAACCAACACAACATTCAGTGAAGGAGCTTAGAAGTATTGGTTTAAATCCCAGTATTATTGTTTGTAGAAGTCACGATGTGCTGGATGAAAAAACCAGAGAAAAAGTAGCGCTCTTCTGTAATGTCCCCAAAAAAGCTGTTTTTACACTTCCTGATTTGGATACAGTTTATTCTGCTCCTTATTTATTGGATCAGCAAGGTTTTGGCACTCTGATCCTAGAAAGATTAAAATTGAAATTTTCTTCGCCCAATTGGAAAGAATGGAATGATTTAACTGACAGATATGAACACCCACAAGGTAAAGTTCGTATTGCTATGGGAGGTAAATACACCCGAATTGCTGATTCTTACATTTCAGTTAATGAAGCATTGAAACATGCAGCAGCTGCATCTAAATACACAGTCGAAATCGACTGGATAGACACTGAAGATGTCGAACATGATCCTGAAAAACTTAAAATCCTCGATGATTTTGATGGTTTGCTTGTTCCAGGAGGTTTTGGTTATAGAGGAACCGAAGGAAAAATAGCTATGATCCAGTATGCTCGAGAACACAATATACCTTTTATTGGTTTATGTTTTGGTTTTCAATTAGCAACCATTGAATTCGGTCGTAATGTTGTAGGAATTAAAAAAGCTACCAGCTTTGAATTTACCATGAATGGTGATGTTAAATCGTCAAATCTTGTTATTGATTTACTACCTGAACAAAAAGAGGTAATTGATTTAGGTGGAACAATGAGACTAGGTGGTTTGAAGGTTATTGTCAAAGAAGGTACCAAGACATTCGATTTGTATAAAACTAAAGAAATCTGGGAAAGACATAGACATCGTTTTGAAGTTAATCCCGATTTCATTAAGGATATCGAAAGTAAAGGGTTAATCTTTTCTGGAACTTCTGAAGATGGTCGTCGAATGGAGATACTAGAATTGCCAAATCATAAATTCTTCTTTGCTTCACAATTTCATCCTGAATTTACTTCATACCCGTGGAAGCCAAATCCATTATTCAAAGGCTTTATTGATGCAGCTATCTCAAGGAAAAAAGAAAGGAAAGACTAATCACTGAAAAACTAATAAGAAAGAGAAATTTCTCCTTTCTTTTTTTATCTTTCAAGAAAGGAAAATCGAATATCAACTATTTATCTATGAAGATTTTTTATTATAATTTGATAATGACTGTTTCTACTTTTGTACTACAGATCTTTCTAACACCATGCATTCCTGGTTCATATCTGGATACCAATAGTTTGGCTTCTTCTAAAATTTTTATCTGAGCGCTTATATTAGCTTCTGTTTGATTAAGTATTCCTGCTATACGACTTACATCTATATCTTTATCAGCAGTCATTTTAAGTATTTGAATTCGTGTTTTTGATGATAATGCTTTAGCTACTTTGATTAATTGTTCTTCTTCATCTACATGTAATGTTTCTTCAGACATCTTAAACTACCTCTCGTGGTCTTGTTAGGAGTACTATTTAGAAAGAATGTAATAAATAAAAGTTTCTGTGACTATTTTAATGATTGTTTTAAAGAAAAATTAATGAATAATATAATTGCTCTTTCTTATTATAATTTGAAGAATTAGATAATTTAAGTATTAAATCTATCAAATGATTGGATAAACATAAAACTAACTTATTAATACTACTTCTATAAGAATATGGAGAACGTTCTTAATGTCCAAAGCAGCAGAAAATTTACTAGAATTAGATAAACATGACTTTCGTATTTTACAAGCTGTAGAAGTAGGTATGCGTACTGCGCAATATGTTTCAGTTGAATCTATTATAGAACTTAGCAAACTTTCCCCTGATAAAATAGCAAACAGACTTGATAAATTACATTTTCGGGATTTAATCTTTAGGTGGAAAGGTCAATTCACAGGGTATCAATTAACTCATCATGGTTATGATGTTCTTGCTTTTCGAGCTTTATCTGAACGAGATACTATTGTGGCAATTGGTAGAGAAGTTGGTAAAGGAAAAGAATCTGATGTTTTCCTAGCTTATACACCCACTAAAGTAGAGGTAGTAGCAAAAATACATCGAGTTGGTAGACCTAGCTTTCAAAGGAGTAAAAAACTTAGAAGCTATATTGGAGATCGTGGTCATATTAATTGGTTATACAAATCTAGGTTATCTGCAGAAAGAGAATATGAAGGATTAAAAATAGCATCTGAAATTAAACTTAAAGTTCCAATCCCCATTGATATCAACAGACATATTATCATCATGGAATTTTTTGAAGGAACAGAATTAGTTAATATGATTAACCTAAAAGACCCACTGAAAATTTTCAATGGAATTATTTCTGAGATAAGAAAATTGGTTGTACAAGGAGGAATTGTTCATGGTGATCTATCTGAATACAATATTATTATTACTCCCAAAGAAGATTTTCTTTTAATCGATTTTCCTCAGTATGAGAACATTATCAGTCAAAATAGTCAAGAACTTTTACTTCGAGATATTTATAATATTAGTAAATATTTCAAACGAAAATTCAGGATACAATCTGACCCTCAAGCTATTTATGATGTTATAATGGAAGAATATGAAGAAAAGTCAGCTAAGAAAAAATCTTCTTGAAAAACTAAAGCAATAAAATTTTTGAACAAGGAAATCTACCAAAGAATGATTATAAGATATAAGGAAATAATTCTATGGGCTGGTTCTTTGATCAATCAATAAATTAATTTCTTCAAAATCTCTTTCCCGATTGGCTTGAGAAGATATTCCTTGGAATAACTTATTTTGGTGAAGCAATTAGCTATATTTTACTACTAGCAATTGCTTTTTGGGTCTTTAATAAAAGAGATGCTATTATTGCCATTTATGTTTTCTTAACGACAACATTTCTTAATTTCTTTCTTAAAGTACTCATTCAAAAACCACGACCATCCACTAGTTTAAGATTACAAGAAATTGAAGGATTTAGCAGGCCCTCTGGTCATGCTCAGAACTCGACAGTTATTTACGGTTGGATAATGTTATATTTCAAAAAGATTTGGCTCTATATTCTTGTACCAATATTGGTAGTGCTTATCAGTTTCTCTCGAATGATTTTAGGTGTGCATTATATCGGTGATGTTATTCTAGGCTTTTTAATAGGAGCAACTCTTTTAGCAATGTTATATTTCGGTATACCTCCCTTATTAAAATGGATGGATAAATGGTCTATGTGGATCAAAATTCTCGCAGGTGAAATCTATGGGATAGTAGTTTTCATAATGACTTTTATCCCAGGCATTCTCGTTGATTGGCCTTCTCCTGAGGAAAGTTCAAACTTGGCTGATATCATTTCTGTATTAATGGTTTTACCAGTATTCTTTTGGATAGAAGATAAATGGATCAAAATGAATAATGAAAATCTAGCTTGGTATTCCATTGTGTTAAGAATAACTATTGGAGCATACTTTGGATTTTCACTATTATTTGGCTTAATTACTTTGGATTCAATGACAAATTATTATGCTAAATATACTGCAGAATTCTTCATACGATTTGTACGTTACACAGTAGTCGTCGCTGTAGCTGGTCTTGGGATGCCATTGCTCTTTTCAAGAGTTAAAATATTCAATCATAAACGAGTTCCAAAAGAAGTTCTTGTAGACACAACAGCAAAGGCATGAATCGTTTGTGATTCATCCTTTTCATTTCTTTTTCAACAATAATTTAGCTAGACTATCATTTGTACCATTTAGCGCATTATCAAGGATTTCACTAAAAAAGAATGTTGGTAATTTAATAGCAGAATAGGATGATTGATGAATAGTATAATTCATACTGCAATTTCCACATCCCAGAATTAACATATCAACTTTTTTCTTTGCAAGAGAATCAATTCGCTTTTAACTATACATTGAGTTTATTATTTTAGTTCAGCTTCAGAAGAAAGGATTTGGTTTAATTCGTTACAAAGATCAATATTAATAAAATGCTCAGCATCTGAAAGATATAGTGTTAGACAATCCCTTACATCATTTAATTCTGGAAGGAATGTTTTACTATAATTTATTGCTGCTGTTAACTGTTCTCCCCCTTCATGGACAAAAGTGTTTTCACCAATTTTCACGTAACCTGATTTTCTCAAAAGCCTATTAAATGTCGCTTCTATTTTAGTGGGATTACTAACAAAACATGTTATTATCATTGGAAATCTAATGCGACTCATTTACACACACCAATTGAAACCATTACAATGTAAAAATAGTATTTTAGAATTAAAATCATTTCTTATGGAAAACTCATTTTTAAACAAAACAACTAATCTTTAAGATTAAAAGTTTAAATACTCTATCCAAAAAATAAAAAGACTTAATCGTATTGATTCATATAAACTAATATAGCTAGGGGCATTAATTAATGAAGCAAATCCAAGTTACGTTACCAGCAGAGGATGGGACAGAGGTAATAGAAAACTTAAAAGAAATTGTTTCACCAACACAAATTACCTTGATTAAGGGGAGTGACACAAGCTTAATCCTAATAACCGTTTCTCCTAATCGTACAGGACTCGTTTTGGATCAACTGAATGATTTAGGAATAGGACGAGTTAAAGGTAGAATATCAATATCGGACATTGATGCTACAATACCACCTATACGTGCTAGAAAACAAGATAAATTCCTTCGGCGTATATCAATTGAAGAGTTGGAGAATAATGTTACTAATTTAACAAAGTTGAATTTTAATTTTATATCTTTTACAATTCTCTCTTCAGTCTTAGCTGGAATGGGATTAATTAGTGATAATAATGTGACATTAATAGCTTCAATGATTGTTTCACCATTAATGGGACCAATAGTTGCTTTAGGATTTGGTGCTGTAACATCAAGTCGGAAAATTCTAAAGGAAGGGTTGTTGGCAGAGGGGACAGGCATTCTAATATCAATATTTATTGGATTCATTATTGGTTTATTCTACAACTTTTCTTTGAATGAACCAAGTACCTTTTCTATTGCGCGTGGTGAACCAAATCTAGTTGATCTAATAATAGCAATAGCGTCAGGTTTAACTGTTGGAATTTGTTTTGTTAGCGGCACTTCCTTAGCATTAGTGGGTGTTGCTGTCGCAGCAGCATTATTGCCTGTAACTGTGAATATCGGTATTGCTATGGGAATGTTTGAATGGCATATTGCATTAGGCAGCCTAGTTTTATTTGTTACCAATGTTGTATGCGTGGTTTTAGGTACTATGACTGTTTTCTGGATTCGTAAAGTAGAACCTCCACAAGCAGTTAAAAAAGTAAAAGCAAAACGCTCACTAAAAACCCAAATTATTGCTTTTAGCCTTGTCTTTTTGGTGGTTGCTTTTCCAATAATCCAAACATCAGTTCAGATAGGTCGGCAATGGCGATATCAGAAAATTACTAATGATGTTGCAAATGAAATGCTGAAACCATTAGATGGAGTGATTTTCCCACCTGAAGAACTCACGATAAAGGTTAGTGGGGGAATATTCGGTGGATATACTGTTAATATAACTATGAGATTATTCTCAACTAAAGCATTACCAAATAATACTTTCACTAATTTCAAAAACGAAATAGAACTGAGGGCTAATCATACAATACAATATCTGAAACTGGAAGTCATTCTTATACAGGATCTTAGCTCAATAGCTAATTTAAATCCAAATCAAATCATAATGGGCAAACCAATTAGTATTGGTCAAATAATTTGTAGAAGGATTATCCTTGGGTAATTCCTTCTACTGAAAGATTATAC
>Ga0307378_10000529_pt1 | contig 67487 bp, 44 predicted proteins | sample UN1MG_FD_202238 | JGI IMG/M metagenome (GOLD analysis project Ga0307378, IMG submission 202238) | Soil microbial communities from Risofladan, Vaasa, Finland - UN-1 | ecosystem: Environmental > Terrestrial > Soil > Coastal area > Acid sulfate soil | place: Finland: Risofladan, Vaasa | collected... | reverse complement strand
GTATAGTTATAGGTAGATACTTCAACACCATCCAGGATACGTGTTCCTGTGATACAAAATCTGTCAAGAACCCAGCCAATAAGAAGCGGGACAAGCGAAAGGCCGATATTCTGCACAAGGAATATCATTCCATATGCTGTACCCAGCTGTTTTTCAGGTATAATCTTCGGGACCGATGGCCACATTGCTGACGGAACCAGCGAAAATGCAACTCCAAGGATCCCGATCAGTATGATCGCAATCGGTTTGGCATCGAGTGCCGGTATTGAGAACATGACGTGAACAAATAGCAGAAGAAATGCACCGAGGATCATGATGGAGGCTCCTCTACCCTTCCGGTCATATACATTTCCAAACAATGGAGTCAGGGCAATTGCACCCACAGTAAGCATGCCAGGTATCAATCCTGCATATTCTTCAGCCACGTGAAATTTATTTATCATCAGATCTGTCGCATACTTTATAAACGGGAATACCCCTGAATAGAAGAGCAGACAAAGAATTGCAATAAGCCACCAGCCTTTATTGGTTATAATGAAAACGAAATCTTTAAGACTGAATGACTCTTCACTTTCTGTAAGGCCTTCATCAGCAATCGATTTATCAAGTTTTTTATCCATTATTGTATAAAGGAAGAAAGAAATCATACCGATACAGAGCAGAATCAGAGCCAGCAGAACCGGTTTGGATACTCCACCCAGTGCGTTGGCAAGAGGAATAGAAGTTGCCACAGCAAGGGTTGTTCCAATACGGGCTGTCGACATTTCAAGTCCAAAGGCAAGAGCCATCTCTTTCCCTTTAAACCATTTCACTATTATTTTTGAAACCGTAATCCCGGCGACCTCCACACCAACACCAAATGTTGCATATCCCAGTCCGGCAACCACCACCTGTGCTTTCATACCCAGTATCTGATGGCCGTCAAGCAGATGAGTTGATATTGCCCAGTATTTTATGGCAGTTCCGACAACCATTATTATCGTTGCCATCTTACCTGTAAACCTGACACCCATCCGGTCGAGGATGATGCCTCCGAAAATGAGCATCAGCAGGAAGACGTTGAACCAGCCGTATGCACTTGTAAAGAATCCGAATTCTGCACTGTCCCACAGAAGTTCTTTTTCCAGAAGAGGCTTAAGCGGAGCCATTACATCCGTGAGAAAATATCCACAAAGCATTGTGAATGATACTACTGCCAGGGCAATCCAGCGGGCAGTCTTTGAGCCGCGCAGTGTCTTTCTTATTGTTTCCATATAATTATCCAGTGATTTTTTGAACGGTAAATGTAAACAAATAAATCGGATGTCATCCAGTGAAAATATCACTAAAATTGAACTATACTTCGGTCTGATTGTTGTTACGAGATAAAAGAATTATCATATAATCTTTTTTATGAGATAATTCTTTTATTTTGCATAATTATAATTTTGAAAAATACAGATAATGAAAAGAATAATACTGTTATCATTCATATTACTTGCAGCAATTACTGCCTTTCCCCAGAAACCAGGCTCTTCAGCAGTCAGCGGAGTTAACTGGTACACAATTCAGGAAGCCGAAAAGCTTATGAAAGATTCTCCGCGCCCGTTATTTATTGATGCATATACCGACTGGTGCGGGTGGTGCAAGAAAATGGACCAGGATACATTCACCAATTCTGTAATTGCAGATATTCTGAATACAAAGTTCTATCCCGTTAAATTCAATGCAGAGGGAAAAGAGTCCATTACTTTCCTGGGACAGACATTCATAAACGATGGCAAAGCAGGAAGAGCCCATCAGCTCGCCGTTGCGCTGCTGCAGGGACAGTTATCATACCCTACTGTGGTTTTTCTTACACAGGAAGGAGAAAAACTGGGTGTCTCCCCCGTCCCCGGATACAGGGAACCTAAAGATATGGAAGTCCTTCTCAGCTTTTTTTCAGATAACTCATACAAGACCAAAAGCTTTGAAAACTTCCAGAAGAGTTTTGTGGGCAAAGTGAAATAATTCCAAATTCCAAATTTCAGATTATGTATTAACGCCTGATACCTGGAACCTGGAACATGGAACCTGGAATCTGAAATTTATAAAATCTATTTCCCTATTATATAATTCGCCGGCAGTTGCATTATTTCCCCGAACTGGTAAATGAGCTTTCGGGAATTATAGAGTATTTCGTCACCCATTTTTATCGTCATATTTACAACATCGGGCATCCGGTAAAACAACTTATCGATTTTTGGGGATAACGGATCTGGTTCCTGCCTTGGAATGTAGGCAAGCTCTTTTGTTTTCTGTTCCGGATCAAGGACAATATTTACTGCCGTTCCTGTCTTTGATGATGCATTTTCGGGACCGGTCACTTCGGAGAACCTGAAGAGAGTAACCGGTTTCCCGCCAAGCTCTTTTTGCGGTACAAGATGATAAACAAATGTTCTTTTTTCTGTCAGGGATTTGCCCGTAAAGAGTTCAGTATATTCCTTTTCCATGCGATTCATTTCATTTATTGCGGCATCACTCTGAGGGAAAACATTTGCTTCACCTGTCAGAATAAGTATTTTACCTTCTCTCAGATCCATCAGCCTCCGGGCTGCTCTTTCCGCAAGCTGGCTCTCTGAAAGCTTCTTCTTTGTTTCAACAATATATGGTATCCTGATGAATTGATTATCAACTTTTACACGCCGGTAGGCTGTGTCGGTGTCGATATTGTAATATTCATCCGATCCAAGATCGAAAGAGCGGAACTGATCCGTGTTTATCTCCTTACCTCCCATTGCATATACTTCTTCATAATTCATCCGCGGATTCAGATCCAGTATCAATCCTTCCCTCTTCAGAGCTAATGCGTTGGTATTGAACATACTGCTGGTTTCAATAACATAGAATTCCGATGGATCTGCTTCTTCATGAGAACTCACCGAAATACCCTGAATTGACCAATTCTCTTCTTCATTCATTATAACATCCTTCAACCCGAGGAGCTCTTCAGCATACTTTGCATAGGGCCCCGGCAACTCTATTGTCCTCTCCATCTCAACTCTGACTGTAAAAATTGTCATGGGCAAACCATATACAAGGCTCCCGTCCTTTAAAGTGATTGTGTCGGATAATAGCGCTATAGAGTATTCCGGTCCAGTGAGTTTTTTTTCTGGAAAGCACGAAGATATCACAACAGTTATTATCAGAAATATTGAAATCCGGATAGTTGTTTTCATATGATCATAGTTTGAATGGCCTCTTAATAGCCGGCTTGTTTATAAACGTTCTCAGGTTTGTCTTAGTCTGTTAAATGCATTTCCTGTTTCAGAAATGATATCAGATGCAATAACCGATTCGCAGCCTGATCTCCCTGCTGCCAGGTCGCCGGCAAGTCCATGAAGATAAACACCGGTTAATGCGGCGCTTACCGGATCATACCCCTGGGTAAGCATTGAAAGAATCATTCCTGTCAGCACATCGCCGCTTCCGGCGGTAGCCATCCCCGGGTTGCCAGTACTGTTGAACCAGACTTTTCCATCCGGCTCTGAAACCGATGTATGAGCTCCCTTGAGAATGACAATGCAATTGTGCTTTCCTGAAAACTCAATCTGCTTTTGCAGTCTTTCATATCCGTTTGCGGCTTTTCCTGCGAGCCTTTCAAATTCTTTCGGATGAGGTGTAAAGATCGTCCCTTCATGAATCAGATCAAGCCAATCTTTATTCAGTGACAGGATGTTCAAAGCGTCGGCGTCAATCACCATTGGCTTTTCGCATTTCTTCAGAAATTCGTGAACTGCTTTTTGCGGTCCTGTTTCAGTACCCATTCCCGGGCCTATGCCAACAGCATCAAAATTATCCGTATTACCAATGCCGGAGATATAATTTTCAGCTGTATCATGAATGATCATTGCCTCCGGGACAGCTCCCTGCAGAATATTGTTTCCTGCTGACGGAATATGACAGGTTATTAGTCCTGCTCCTGTACGCAGAGCTGCTTTAGCTCCGAGCACAACAGCCCCCATCTTCCCATACGATCCTCCTATAAGCAATCCATGACCAAAACAGCCTTTGTGATCAAATTTGTTTCTCTGTTTAACAAGAGGCGCTATCAGTTTTTTTTCCAGGAAGGTATAGGGAGTGTTCATTGTACTGAAATCCAGGCCAATGGGAAGGATAGTCCATTCTCCGGCATATTTTGCATTTTCGGGGAACATGAAGGCAAGCTTGGGAAACTGGAAGCTGAGAGTGAAATCAGCCTCGATGATATTATCCCTGCTTACATGGCTGCTGTCTTCACCGAATAATCCTGACGGGATATCTATTGAAACCACGGTTGCTCCTGCATTGTTGATCATCTTAATAATGTCGGATACCAGACCATCTGCGGGTCTTGATATTCCTGAACCGAGAAGGGCATCAATAATTATATCTTCAGAGTTTACCAGTGGAAACTCATCGCTTTCCTTTATCGCAGTGAACGGCACCGTAGTCTCTTCTTCAAGCCTTTTCCTGTTTATCTGCCAGTCGCCTGATCTGTTTTCAGAAAACTGTACAAAAAAAACTGCCGGGTCATACCTGTTATTTGCCAGCATCCTGGCAAGCGCCAGACCGTCACCCCCGTTATTGCCGGTACCTGCAAAAATCAAAATCCTCCTTGATCTTTCAAATTTCCCGGTATACCATTCATACAATCTTCCGGCTGCCCGTTCCATAAGATCGATTGAAGCTACCGGTTCATTCCTTATAGTATGCTCATCAATTTCTTTTATCTGTTCACAGCTGAAAATTTTCATTGGTGCATTATCATTTCAGTACAAATTTAAACTCTTCGGCCATTAATAAAAAAAGATTAATATATTTGTTGCCGGTCAAATATTAAATATTTCCGGTGATCTGCAAGTCGTATTTCATGATATATGGCCTGAAATAATTTATTGATTAACCAACTAATATCAGGGTAATATGCTAAAGAATCATCCCAAGGGACTACTCGTAGCCTTCTTCTCCAATATGGGTGAAAGGTTTGGCTTCTATACAATGATGGCCATTCTTGTACTGTTTCTCCAGGCCAAGTTCGGACTTTCGGCGGAGAAAGCAGGAGGTATTTACAGCTGGTTTTATTTCAGCATTTATGCGCTTGCTCTGCTTGGAGGCATACTGGCTGATTCAACGAAAAAATACAAACTGGTGATCCTTTCGGGGATTATCATAATGTTTGCCGGATACATCATAATGGCTGTTCCCGGAATGACTCTGACAATCACAGTAATAGGATTGATGACCATTGCGCTTGGCAACGGTCTTTTCAAGGGAAATCTGCAGGCTGTTGTGGGTCAGATGTACGACGATCCCAAGTATTCAAAACTCAGGGATACAGCATTTATGATCTTTTATATGGGAATAAATGTTGGAGCATTTTTTGCACCATTTGCAGCCAACGGAATGAGAAACTGGTGGCTAAAAACAAATGGCTTTTTACATGACGGAAGTCTTCCATCGCTGTGCCATCAGTTCAATAACGGAACTCTCACCAACACTACCATTTTTCAGCAGCTGGCTGACAAGGTGAATCTGAGCGGACCGGTCACAGATCTTTCTGCATTTGCGAACAGTTATCTTGAAGTTTTCTCAAAGGGTTATAATTATGCTTTCGGGATTGCTGCAGGAGCTATGATAGTTTCGCTCCTGGTCTATGTCATTTTCAACAAACTTCTGCCTAACAAGGAAGTCAAAACTGCCGCTATTGCCACTGAGAGAATTGATTTCAAACCGGTTCCCCTTATTGCTGCGATACTGGCCATCGGAGTCACTGCATTTGGACTCCATTTCATTAAGCAGGTAGGCTGGGCAGCAGGATTTGCATTCGGGCTCTTCGCAGGCTTCATAACCTGGATATTCCTCACATCACGCAAGGAAGAGAGGGCAAGGATAACAGCGCTGGTGCTTGTATTTATCGTAGTTGTCTTCTTTTGGATGTCATTCCATCAGAACGGGCTCACGCTGACCCTTTTTGCCAGAGATTACACGGTGAAACAGGTAGGGGCATTCACAAACCTCTTCTTCACATTGCCTTCAATGTTAGCAGTTATAGGTGCTATCGCCGGTATTGTTATGATTGTTTATAAAAAACAGAAACCAGGCTTGAAGATTTTCGGTGTCATATTGTTTATTATTGCAATTCTGTTCGCTTCATTTTTTGTCGGTGGATTTGATCCTACCGGATTAATGAGTAAACTTTTCAACACTTTCGAATCCCGGAATGCAATAGAACCAGAGGTCTTCCAGTCTTTTAATCCGCTGTTTATTGTTGCGCTCACTTTCCCTGTAATGGCCGCCTTTGCCTGGATGAATAAAAAGGGCATTGAACCTTCCACTCCGAAGAAGATCGGCATTGGAATGATCATTGCTGCTCTGGGCTTCATCGTGGTCCTGATTGCATCCATAGGTGCTCCTTCTCCTGCATCCTTAGACGGATTGCCTGTTGCGGACAGCGATAGAGTTTCACCTTACTGGCTGATCAGCAGCTATCTTGTTCTTACCATTGCAGAGCTGTTCTTAAGTCCAATGGGACTTTCATTTGTCTCCAAGGTGGCTCCGTCACGGTTCCAGGGACTTATGCAGGGAGGCTGGCTCCTTGCGACTGCTGTCGGGAACAAACTACTCTTCGTAGGATCTTTACTCTGGGATAAAGTCAATTTGAGTGCGCTATGGCTTGTATTTATTGTGTTCTGCCTTCTTTCTGCAACATTTATCCTTGTGATATTGAAAAGACTGGAGAAAGCGGCTTCAAGCTGATTAACTTGAATAATAAAAATACTTCCACGCCCCTCCCTCAAGAACATGGGAGGGGTTTTATTTTAACGGTAATATTTATATTATTCATATAATTGAATCATTTAATTGAATTTATTAAATGAATACTTTATATATTCAAATATTTGATTGTAATTTGGTAAAATCATTAGTTTTTAATATCTTTATAGTTTATATGCATCCCATGAGGATGCAATTTTTATTTGTCATAATATGAAAGTTCTGAAATTTGGCGGCTCCTCTGTCGGTAATCCTGATCGCATAAGGGAAGTGAAAAGGATCATTGAATCACAGTCTTCTCCTTCCGTAACAATTATTTCTGCTTTCCAGGGAGTGACGGATCAGCTTCACAAGATATCGGAGATGGCTTCAACCGGGGATATCGAATATAAAATTCTTTTCGAAAAGATTATTGAAAAGCACATTGAATTTACGACCAGGTTAATAGCTGATAAAACAAACCAACAAAAAGTACTTGAAAAAATAGGCATTATTTCAAATGAACTAAGTGAGACTCTTAAGGGTATAAACATACTGCGGGAACTGACAAGGCATTCTTATGACCAGATTATCACATCCGGCGAAAGACTCTCTTCCCATATTATATGCAGCTTCATTGACAATAGTATCTATGCTGACTCCCGTGAATTCATAAGAACCATCTACAAGGGCGGCAGCATGGTGGTTGACTTTGAAGTTACCAATAAACTTATCAGTGAAAAGATCGGGGAACCGGATAATCATGTCATTGTTCCCGGTTTTATTGCCAGCAATTCAAAGGGTGAGACAACATCGCTCGGGAGAGGCGGCTCAGATTATACTGCTTCAATAATTGCTGCAGCTCTGAAAGCAGAGTCACTGGAGATATGGACCGATGTTGACGGTTTTATGACTGCTGACCCCGGAAAAGTTGACAAAGCCTATACAATTGAGAGTCTGACATACTCTGAAGCTATGGAACTCTCTCACTTTGGAGCCAAAGTCATCTACACCCCGACATTGCGTCCGGTATATAAGGAAAATATACCTGTTGCAGTCAGGAACTCGCTCAATCCGGATTCAAAGGGAACTGTAATAAGTCAGAAATCAACAGACCAGGGACGCAGTCCCATTAAAGGGATCTCTTCAATCGATCATATTAACCTAGTAACCCTGCAGGGACCGGCAATGGTCGGAGTTACAGGTACTTCAGCGCGGCTTTTCGGTGCCCTGGCTAAACAGGAAATAAATATTATCCTTATCACACAGGCTTCTTCTGAATTCTCAATAACCTTCGCTGTAAGTCCTGATGTCTCAGCCTCTGCCTGTGAAGCAATCAGAGATGAATTCAAAAATGAAATAGAAAAGAATGATGAGCTCAAAATCCTTGTAGAAAAAGACCTTTCGATAATTGCAATCGTAGGTGAAAGGATGAAGAATACTCCCGGCATTTCAGCAACACTTTTCAGAGCACTGGGCAGAAGCGGTATTAACGTGATAGCAACTGCCCAGGGCTCTTCAGAGCTGAATATCTCAGTTGTCATTAAAAATGAAAGCCTTAAAAAAGCTCTTAATGTAATACATGACGGATTCTTCCTTTCCACTTTCAGGGAGATGAACCTGTTTGTAGCCGGCACGGGAGTTGTGGGGTCAAGCTTGCTCAAACAATTGCAGAAACAGCACGAGCTTCTTCTTAAAAATCACAGTATTAAAGTCAACCTCCCGGGTATAACAAATTCCCGGAAGATGCTTTTTGACACAAAAGGGATTCCACTTGAATCATGCAGGGAGGTGTTGAAATCTACCGGTGAAAAGGCCGATATATCACTTTTCATCCAGCAGATGAAAAAGCTGAATCTCAGGAATTCCGTATTTATTGACTGCACTGCTGATGCCAGAATTGCATCAAAATATACAGAGATCCTGTCGGGATATATTTCTGTAATAACTGCAAATAAAATTGCATGCTCATCGGAATATAGTTATTATCAACAACTTAAGACTATCTCCAATGAGCGCGGAGTGCGTTTCATGTTTGAAACCACTGTCGGTGCAGGCCTTCCGATAATCAAAACAATAAGCGACCTTGTACTTAGCGGAGACAAAATTTACAGGATAGAAGCCGTACTTTCAGGAACCCTGAATTACATTTTCAATGAAATCAGCGAAAGAGTACCATTGAGTCAGGCTATCCGGCAGGCAAAAGAGAAAGGATATTCAGAACCTGATCCTCGAACTGATCTGAGCGGGACCGACGTGGCAAGAAAGATACTTATACTCGCAAGAGAAGCAGGATATAATATTGAAAAGGAGGATGTTGAAGTCACTAAATTCCTGCCTGACGAATGTTTTGAGGGCGATATAAATGACTTTTACAGAAAGGTTGAGAAATATGATCCTGAATTTGAAAGACAGAGAGTTGAACTGGAGCGACAGAAAATGAAATGGAGATTCCTTGCTACACTGGATCAGGGAAAAGCAAATGTCAGGCTGGTGACCATCGATATGGATCATCCTTCATACAACCTTGAGGGAAGCAATAATATAGTGCTGCTGACGACTGAAAGATACCGTGAGCTCCCTATGGTCATTAAGGGTTATGGTGCCGGAGCAGAAGTAACAGCTGCTGGCGTGTTTGCTGATCTAATGAGGGTGGTTAATGTTTGAAGGTTTCAGGTTTCAGGTACCAGACAAATTGAAATTTAAAAGTTGAAACATGGAATATGGAACATGGAACATAATATTTATATTACAGATTTTAAAATTGAGTCAGACTCATATAACATATTACTCCACTAATTTAAAAGCTCCTGAAGTCAGTTTCAGGGAGGCTTTGCTTAAGGGTCTCCCTCCTGACGGGGGATTATACATGCCATCATATATTCCCAAAATAACAGGGGAAGAATTGACCGGATTTGTTTCACTTGAATATTATGAGTTAGCTTTTAATGTTCTCAGGCATCTTTTATTCAATGAAATCAGCAGCGAGGACCTGAAGGACATCTGCAGGGATGCATATAACTTTGACGTGCCTGTTGAGAAAGTATACGACCGTAAATATGTTTTAAGACTTGATCAGGGGCCGACAGCCTCTTTCAAGGATTTTGCCGCCAGATTGATGGCACGGCTCATGTATTATTTCATTTCACGCGATAACCTTCGTTTCACAATATTAACAGCAACTTCAGGCGATACAGGCAGTGCCGTGGCAAGTGCGTTCCACGGACTCAGGAATATTAACGTGATCATTCTTTTCCCTGCCAGGGAAGTCTCTGATACCCAGCGAAAACAGATGACCACCCTTCACGATAACGTAAACATCATCTCTATAGACGGCAAATTTGATGATTGCCAGGAGCTTGTGAAGCGGGCGTTTCTCGATCCGGAGTTATCTGACATTCGGCTATCCTCAGCAAATTCAATTAATATCGGAAGGCTGCTTCCGCAGTCTGTATACTATTTTTATGCCTGGTCAAAAATATCGGTGAATACTGATGATAATATAATTTTCAGTGTTCCTTCGGGTAATTTTGGCAATCTTATGGGAGGGATCATTGCCCGCGAAATGGGTCTTCCTGTCAGGAAATTCATTGTCGCAACAAACTCAAATAACGAAGTTCCTGAATTTTTAAGGACAGGCAATTATAAAACAATAAGCCCCTCAATTAATTGTATATCAAGTGCAATGAATGTTGGGCACCCCAGCAACCTGGCAAGGATTGTGGCATTTTACGGAGGGCTGATGAACGAATCAGGATCTCTTTTAAAGACACCTGACATGGAGAGGATGAGAAATGATTTCTTTGGCATCAGCGTTTCAGATGAGGAGACCAGGTCATCAATTGCCGGTTGTTATAAAAAATACCGGATGATCCTTGAGCCGCATGGGGCAGTCGCATGGAAAGGTATGGAATGTTACCATGAATTTTCAGATGACTCCGGCAATCAACTTTTTGTGGCACTTGAGACTGCACATCCTGCCAAATTCCGCAAAGAAGTGGAAAGCTTACCGGGATTGTCACTGCCTTCACCTGATTCACTTGCCAATATTGACAGCAAAATAGAAAAATTCACAGAACTGGAAAACGATTATGAAAAGCTCAGGAGCTTCATCCGTGAGCAAGGTTAATAAAAACTTGAATATATGTATATAGTATGTGCCGATCTTGAAGGAGTTTTTGTACCGGAGATATGGATCAGTGTCGCCAAGTATACCGGTATTAATGAATTAAGATTAACGACCCGCGACATTAGTGATTACAATGTTCTAATGAGACGGAGGCTTGAGATCCTTAGGCAGAATGGCCTTATGCTTCATGTGATCCAGCATGTCATTTCAGGCATTAAACCATTGCCGGGAGCGACAGAGCTCATTGCGTGGATCAGGAAAAGGACACAGCTAATAATCGTATCTGATACTTTTACCGAATTTGCTGATCCATTGCTGGAAAAACTCGGACGTCCGACACTCTTATGCAATCATCTTACTATTGATCACCTCGGAAATATCCTTGACTATAATCTTCGTCAGCCTGACGGTAAAATGAAAGTTGTGGAAGCTTTGCAAAACCTTAATTATAAAGTTATTGGAATAGGAGATTCCTATAATGACATTCATATGCTTAGGAAGGCTGAAGCTGGTATCCTGTACCGCCCCCCTCAGAATGTGATCAACGATAACAGTGACCTTCCGGCCGTCAACTCATATGAAGAGCTCAGACAGGTCATATCTGATATCCTGGAAAAAGAAAAAACGAATTAATCTGAATTTACACTGTGTGGTCCCGGAATACTAATAAAGTATTGCTGATGTGTATTTATCGGCAATATCTGTCTGGTCTTTCGCAAGGCCAGAGATCATCACAATCATGTTTTCTTTCCATGAAAGAAATATTGTGCCATTGTAACCATCGGTAAAAACATACTTGCCGCTGTCCGTCTGATCGGGCTCTATACCCGATAATGCAAGGTATTTTTCTGCAGTGCTGAAAGCCTCCTGAAAGGTGTTGAATTTCATCAGGTAGATATTAAAATTATCACTCCCTGCCTCGTAAGAGGCTTTAAATGCCTTGTTCAGAAACTGGTGACCAAGGACGCTCTCATTGATATAGTTCTCCTCGTTAAGTTTCTTTCCTTCATCGGGGAACCGCGTCAGCAGATCAGGCATTTTCGTATCACCGCCAAGCATCCCTGCAACCCTGAGTGAAAGGGATTCGGCAGCCTGGATTGTCCCGGGCTTTTTTGAATAAGTTCTTATCTTCACATAATAGTTGCCGGTGAAGAAATTTGTCATGCCGTCAATAGTGTATCCCTGTGCGCCCAGGTTAATAAACCTGTATGACGGAGATCGTTCGGAGGCATATATCCCGAATGCCATTGTGTGATCGCTGTGCCTGTAGATCTCGAGCTTTATGATATCCTTCCCCTTCTTATATTCAGCGACATTAAGATCCTGGAATCCGAGTGCATTGTAACCGTCAGCGGCACCGTTGATGAAATCCCATAGATTTTCAGGTAAGTAAACAGGGTACTTCGTGATGATTTTATATCCGTTCAGCACCGGCCAGGTCATTTCCTGTCCAGATGACATGCCATACAGAAATGCTATTAATATTCCGGTCAGAAAAACTTTTTTCATCGTAACATATTTATTGTCAGGCGAGGAATTCAAATGGTACATCCGTCAGCCTCGAAATATCTGCAATCTTCTCTTTCACGTTAAATCCTTTCTGGCACTTTATGGTGCACTCATTACAGTCGCTGCATGGATCGCCCGAAATACCGAGTTCTCCCAGAAGGGTTTTTGCCATTGAAGGATTTGAATAGCCATAGGCATACATATATGCACGCATCAGGTCCTGTACCGGCATGTTATACGGACATGAGGGTACACACTGTCTGCAGCCTGAACAGTAAAGTCCCGTTTCTTCACGGGCGGCAACCAGGTCATTTTTCTCCTTATCATTAAGGGTGATATCGGTCAGGAGTTTTTCATTGGCATCAAGATGATCAAAACTGGTCATGCCGGGAATGGTGGTAGTGACATCAGGATTGGATAACACCCATTTTATTGCAGCCGAAGTGTTCATCGGTTTTGTTCTTTCCCTGTCAAGGAATCCGCCGTCTGGTAATTCTTTTCATAAAATATTCAGTTCAGTTTTCTGATTCTTACTTCAATATTTGTGTCACTTAATAATTTTATTAATTCATCAGTATCAGTATCTCCATAGTGGTAAGGATACAGGATTTTCGGTTTAACTGCCCTGGCTGCATCAGCTACCATTTCAGGAGTCATTGTATAAGGCAGGTTCATGGGAAGAAATGCTATATCAATATTTTTGAGTGCTTTCATTTCCGGTGTATTTTCAGTATCGCCGGCAACATAGAATTTTGTATCCCCAATTGAAATAACAAATCCCAGACCATTGCTCTTAGGGTGAAAGGGTTGTCCTGGCGATCTCATATTTACAATGTTATATGCAGGCACAGCCTCAACATTGATGTTTCCGATCACCTTTTTATCGCCTGCTTTCATAACCTCTGCCCATTTCACTTCTAAAGCTGAGCTGGCGTTACAAAGCATTACTGTTCCCTCCTTGCGAAGATCACTGATCAGCTTTGTATCAAGGTGATCGTAATGTTCATGAGTCACCAGGATCAGGTCAGCTTTCGGAAGTCCTTTATAATTCCCCGAGCTGCGGACAGGATCGATATGAATTGAGTAATCATTGAATTTAAACATAAGAGATCCATGACCCACAAAATATATTTCCACGACGCCTGCTGAGGTGTTTATCCTGTCAAAGGCAGGCGGTTCCTGAGAAAAACCCATTATACTCATAGTAAATAAGATTAGGATAACAATTGATACGGATATTTTTGATCTGGCCATTATACAACTTTTTATTTACAGGTTATTAATTCAGTAGCAGGACTGTTAATCAGGTTCTTATCCCAAGTACCAGTATATCATCTATTTGCGGTGACTGGCCCATCCAGTCAATAAGGTTGTTTTCCAACAATTCTCTCTGCTTGTCCATCTGGCAATCCTGAATCTCAAGGATAAGCCTTTTGAAATTTTTCTTCATGAATTTCCGGCCGTGTGCTCCTCCGAACTGGTCTATATAGCCATCCGAGAACAGGTAATATGAAATTCCTTTTTCGAGATCCCATTCATAGAAGACAAACTCCTCATGCATCCTTGATGATATTCCGATGGGCATTTTGCTTGCGTAGATAGTTTCCATGATATATTTGCCGTTTGACATAGATCCGTCATGCATTTCTTCAGAGTTTTCCTCATAATTTCCAGCTTCTTCTTCGGTAAGTTTCCTTACTCTGAAGCATGGATTGTAAGCTCCCGAGAATTCAATGCGTTTCGCACTATAGTCGATCACAAGCAGGCCCATATCCATACCATCTTTTGCTTCATCATCTCCGCCAGACTGCTTCAGTGATTCAGTTACATGAAGCCTGAGCTGATTCAGGACATAATCGGCACGTGGGGCAGACTCCTTATCGATTATTTCATCAAGGAACGACATACCGAGGAGACTCATGAATGCACCCGGCACACCGTGTCCCGTACAGTCGGCAGCCACTATGTAAAGCCTCTCTCCTTTCCTCATCATCCAGTAGAAATCACCGCTCACTATGTCTCTTGGCCTGAAGAGGATGAAATTCTCCCTGATATTATCTGTAAGTATTGATTGGGATGGAAGCAGCGCCATCTGGATCCTTTTTGCATAATGGATACTTGATTCGAGTTCTTCCTTCTGTTTTACTACGACGGCAGTCCGTTCACGCACAATTCCTTCAAGGCGGATGTTCTCATTTTTCAGCCGGCGCGTATAGGCGCTGATAATTCCCCAGATTATCAGGAATGCTGCAAGAACATATCCGAAAAAGGCCAGTATGGTGGCATACCAGGGTTTAAGAATAATAAATTCATACTTGAGTTCATTTCCTGTAAGCCCGGTAAGAGTTCTGCTTCTGACATAAAAAGTGTAATGGCCGTAGGAAAGATTTGTGTATTCTTTTTTCGAATAGATTGCTTCCTGTGTAAATCCAAATGAAATACCTTCCCATTCTGACCAGTCTTTATCATATCCTTCAAGCTTATAGCTGTATTCAGTCTGAAGCTCCTCTATAAAATAAGGTGTAGTCCACTCAAAGGTTATCTCATTCATGTCATAACTATATTCAGGAATAGTGGCAGAAGGAGACTTGAATAAAGGGACTCTCCTGTTATTATCAATATGTGAATGAAATGAACCTTTCATTATTACAGAATCTGTCCCGACAGTTATCGAAGCAAAACGTGTATTTACCCTGGTTGAGTCCGGTAATAACTTGTCTTTATCAAGCACATAAATGGTTTTTGATTTGGTCAGATATATCCTTCCTTCCGACTCCATAATATCCAGTATTGGCACATTTGGCAGAAGGTTAAGTACACCTCTGTAAGGCTGTATACCTTTATCTGTGGGACGGAAAAGCATGTCATAGTTTTTATTATCAATGCCGCTGAAAAATATATCACCCTCAGAATCAAGAAACATATTCTGAGAGATTATACCCTCTGAGAATCCTCCTGTCAAGCTGTTATCGATTATAAAAACGTCATTTGACTTATCATATCTCATAAGCCCCGATGATGTTGTGACATATAATTCATCATCGATCATTTGCAATGAATTAAGCTTTATTTCAGGGACTCCCTTATCCTGACCATACCGTATGACAGTCGTATCCATGCCATTAAACGACAAGCTGTATAAAGCTGATGGATCATCAGTAATAAACCATAATCCGCCATCTTTCTTTTCCACCATGCTTAATATAAATCCGGGAAATCCGACTATTGTTTTCATATATTGCCAACGAGTCCCTTCGTCTTTCAAAATCATTATGCCGCCCATTTCAAGCCCCAGAAAGACAATATCACGGTCAATTGCCGACTGGAGGATTTCTTTCGTGCTGATCCCTAAATCAATCTCAGTTTTTGGCAGGTTGATACAGTTTTTTTCGACCCGCCTGACCAGATCATTCTCAAAGATTTGTATTGTACCATTTAAGGAACCTGTCAGCAGAAATTTGCGATGATTTGTGTTGATTACCTCCAGCGGTAAATATTGCCCCTCTGTCAGGGGGATCTTCCTGAATCTGATATTATTTTTATCGTTGATATAAGATTTCAGTATTCCTGCGTCAGATGAAAGGAAAATGTGATCCTGAAATTCAGAAATATCATTAACACCGTATTCGATACCCTGTTTTTCTGAAAACTTCGTGACCGGTATATTTAGGTATGCTTTATTTAAAACACCGTATGTTGCGATCCACAGCTCAGAATTACTCTGATAATCGCAATACAAAGCATGTACGGCATCATCAGTAAGGTCACTGGTCTCGACGGTCAGCTGATAGATCAGTTCTCCTGATCGGTTAAATACAAGTACTCCTTCCTGGTTGGTGGTTCCGATTGCAAAAAGATCATTGCTTATTATGGCACCGGCATAGATATTTGCAGCTTCGAACTTCTCGTTAAAGCGTTCATCTATAAAGTCGCTCCTTACAATCCCGCTTTTGTAATCATACAGAAACAATCCTTCAAAGTATGTGCCGACGAGTATATTGTTTTCATCGAATGGTAAAATTGTAGTGCATGGTTTTTCTTTAAAGAAATCACCTCCGGGTAATGGAGAGATTTCTGTGCCGTTCAGTTCAAAAATGCCTCCAACATTATCAGAAAATATAATTTTGTCATTTATTTTTACGAGCCGTAATGCGTTTAAAAGTCCATATTGCTTAAGGTCAATTTTTGAAAGTGAGTCATTTCCAGTATCATAAACGTAAATAGCTCTTGGCCCCTGGAACATGACTTTATTATCAAGCACCTCAATAGAATATATAATTCTTATTTCAGGTATTGAATCAACCCTTTCTGCCAGAGATACATATTCAGCAGCTCCTTTTTCACCAGGATGAAGGTACCCGAATTCAAAAGCACAACCTACATATACTATACCTTTGTCATCAGACTGAAGAGAGTATATTCTCTGATTATTCTTTATCTGTATGGCTGACCATTTGGTTCCGTCATAACGGATCACCCCCCGCTCCTGGTTCCCGAAATACATATTGCCGAAAATATCCCTTGTAATACACCAGTTCTGTTCTGATCCCTGGGTTATCTGCGTAGAGTAAGTTTTGATGAACGGTACACCATATTTGTTCACCTGCCCCGATGAATCAAATAACAGTGTGACCAGGAAACACACCAGAACGAACCTTTTCATAAACTCATTTGTTATTATGTCTGACAAAATCAACTATAAAAATACTAATCTTATTATTTTAATCAAATTTATTATTGGCACTTTCGTTATATATTGAAATTTACTTAACTTGCCAGTAGAATTTAGGGTACAGCGTTAATCAATTAACACTGATGTATTTAGGGATAATAAAACGGGCGGGAATACCGGTATTTCTTATGGCTTTGTTTTCATTGACCAGCGGACAGACGGTAAAAAGTCACAAATACCTCTTTGACAGTGACTTACAGGATAATAGCGTCATTTCCACAGATCATTCCCTCATAATAAACTATTCTGCATCAGAACTTTATCTCGAGAATTTAATCAATGACAATGGCACTTTCTACAAGGTATCAATACCTGGACATACTCCCGCTTCCGAACCCGGGAAACCTGAATTGCCTGTACTCAGCCGGATAATAACTGTACCGGAAGGTTCTTCATATAAGATCAGAATCACTGATGTCAGAACAACAAGAATAAAGCCTGCAAGGAAGAAGATAGAAGGGATACTGTTTCCGGCCCAGGAAGGAGAAACCAAAGAGCCTCAGAAACAAAAACCTCCTTTCAGGATTGATAAATCACTCTATGCTTCCCGTGAATTCATCAAATCTGACACAGTAAGAATTGAACGGATAGGAAGAGCCAGACAGGTGAACCTTGCAGCTCTTTATATCTCCCCGGTTATATATAATCCCGGATTAAACATCCTCGAGGTGATCACCTCAATGAAGATTGAAATAATCTTTACACCCGGAGAGGAAGGAACAAAAGCCCTTTTTCCCGAATCTCCTCTTTTCCGGGAAACTTACAGCAAGGCGATACTTAATTACAACCCTGACGCAGTAATACCGGGATACACAGATAGCCCGGCAAGAATGATCATCCTCACCGATACTGCTTTTAAGAAACATCTTGAGCCGCTTATCAGGTGGAAAACTCAGAAAGGATACAAACTTGACGTACTTTATAAAGGAGCTGCATTTGCCGGAAACACATATACTGAGCTCAGAGATACAATAAAAAGCATTTACCTGGCTTCAACAGGAGATAATCCTCCCCCGGAATTTCTTCTGATCATCGGCAATGTGGCAAAAATACCCTACTATGGCACCGGAAATGTTACGGATATGTATTACGGTGAGGTTGACGGAAATGGCGATTACATACCGGAAATGTTCATTGGCAGGCTGCCGGTTGCAGATACAAATGAGCTCAAAACAGTGGTAAGAAAAATAATACAGTACGAAAAATTTGAATTCGCAAACACCAATAAGTTTTATAATTATGCTCTTGCTACTGCCGGACTAGATGATGTTAATGCTTTGTACATGAACGGGCAGGTCAATTATGCTATCAATAATTATTTAACTCCAGAAAACCGGATAAAAGAATACCACTTGTATAATGGACAAAGCAATGGTGATACAATTAAAAAGTTAATTAATCAAGGTCTTTCTTTTTTAAATTACACCGGTCACGGAAGTACAACAGCATGGCTCAGTATGGCTTTCACAAGTGATACAGTCAATGTCCTGAAAAATAAGAACATGTATCCGCTTGTTATCAGTAATGCCTGCCAGACATCAAGTTTTGAGCTATCCAATTCATTCGGAAATAAATGGGTCACTTCAGCTGATAAGGGTGCGATAGGTTTTATAGGCGCTTCTACCGACACCTACTGGAAAGAGGACTTTTACTGGGCTGTCGGTCTGGGAACACCATCAGACGATCCGACATATTCAACAACAGGTCTAGGTGCATACGACAGGCTTTTTCACACGCATGATGAAGCCCCTTCTGATTGGTACTCGACCATGGGACAGATTATTCATGCCGGCAACCTTGCCGTCAGCGCAAGCACGACGGACAAAAAGAAGATGTACTGGGAAATATATAACCTTGTTGGCGACCCGAGTGTAATACCAATTATCGGAACACCCGGTGAATTTGCTATTTCCCTGCCGGATACTCTTCCCAATAATATAACCTCATGGTCATTTACTGCCGAGCCATTCGCATATGTTGCGATATCTCATTTCAATACCCTGTGGGATGCTTCCCATGTCAGCCCCTCAGGTTCGGTGACACTTGAAATGCCCGGAGTATCAAATGATTCCTGCCTGCTGGTAGTAACTGGCCAGAATAAAATTCCAATAATTAAAACCATATACTTTTCCAATATAAGCAAAGAGTTCATCAACCTGACAAAATCAGATATGAACGACAGTGCAGGAAATAATAACGGCCGCGCTGATTTCGGGGAAACAATATACCTGAGTCTTACGGTGAGCAACCTCGGGATGGAAGATGCCGGGAATCTTTATGCAAAGATATCCTCCGGATCTGAATGGATCACAATAAACACCGATTCGGTTTTTGTAGGAAATCTTACCGGAGGATCAGAAATTATAATGGATAACGACCTGTCATTCACTGTTTCAGACAGCATTCCAGACAACAGTATTATAACCTTTGACATTATCCTTAAGGATGACCTTGAGGAAAAACTTTATAAAATTGACATATCCGCGCATGCTCCTGAACTGGATATCTTAAACTTTATTATGGACGATTCAGCTTTCGGCAATGGTGACGATATTGCTGACCTTGGCGAAACCATCGAAATAATTTTCCAGGTCAGCAACCAGGGGAGCAGCAGTATTTCAGGCATGTTCAGTATTGCCAGCCCTGATACTGTCCTTACCATTCTTGAACCAAGCGTAAAATCAGGGGTGCTGGAATACGGGGAAACAACGAGCATTCCCGTATCTGTCAAAATATCTGAAAATGCAAACTCCGGAGAGACAGTTAACCTGTCTGTCGTACTTGACTGCAGTCCCTATCTTGTGACCAGGGAATTTTCATTCAGGGTAGGTCAGATAAGAGAATCCTTTGAATCCGAATCATTCAGGATATTCCCCTGGCTCAACATCAGCAAAGTACCATGGATAATCACCGGGACTGATGCTTATGACGGCATTTCTGCAGCGCGTTCCGGTGCTATTTCGCATAGCTCGTCAACCGTATTATCTATTAAAACGTATTATCCGGAAGCAGATTCCCTCAAATTCTACCATAAGGTCTCTTCAGAACTTAACTATGATTTCCTTGTGTTTAAGCTGAATGACAAGGAGATGTATAAAAAATCCGGAGAGACAGCATGGGAAAAGAAAGTGATCGCTGTACCTGCAGGATATAACAAGCTGGAATGGATCTACAGAAAGGATCTATCAGTATCCCATGGATTCGATGGTGCAATGATTGACATGATAGATTTCGCAGGTCCCGGAACTGTAAGGTATGTCAGAAGAGATCTGGTTGCTGCAAAGCTGGTCACTCCTGTTCAGAAGGAAAAGATTGGAAAGGAGTCCGTTACACTCAAAGTTCTCAATGAAGGACCTGATACTATAAGAGGCTTCAACCTGGCATATAAAATAAATGATGATGCACCAGTCAAGCAGTATTTCCAGAACCCGGTGATCCCGTTTGGAGATTCTGTAACTGTTACATTCAGCGCCAAAGCAGATTTTTCTCTCTATGGTATTTACAATTTTGAAGTTTATGGCTATGGCAATGCAGATGATTATCCGCTTAACGATACTTTAAAGACCAAAATAGAGCATACAAATGTTGATGAACCCCTTCTGGTTTTTCCCAATCCCTTCACCAGCGAGCTTAAGATTGTAATCAATTCGGATGTCTCAGGCACGGCACATTTCTCACTTAACTCCTCTGCCGGAAAGAAATTGATGGATTTTGTAAAACCTGTCAAAAAGGGAGCGAATCAGATTATCCTTGATGGTAGAAGACTGATACCTTCTGTCTATTACCTGAAAATTGAATTTCCTGGTATTTCAAGAACAGTGCCGGTAATAAAAGTAAAAGAGTGACCTTTTCATCATATCCCGCGAATTGATTAGCTTTATCCTGAAAATATATTTTATCATGACATCTGTAATTCCGACCCGGGGATCAGCCCTTGAGCTTTTCAAAAAATACAACAGGACAGAAAGTCTCCTGAAGCATGCCTTTGCCGTTGAAGGAGTGATGAGATATATGGCCATGAAGGCAGGAGAGGATGAAGAGAAGTGGGGTGTAATAGGACTGATACATGATCTTGATTACGAGATGTATCCCGAACAGCACTGTGTAATGACAAAAAAGATCCTGGAAGAGAATAACTGGCCGGAAGAGTATATCAGGGCTGTGCTTAGTCATGGCTGGGGACTTGCCTCAGATGTTGAACCGGTGACTTTGCTTGAGAAGACCATTTATGCTATGGATGAGCTTACCGGACTGGTGACTACAAGTGCCCTGGTAAGGCCGACCAGGAGTGTAATGGATATGGAGGCAAGATCGGTTAAGAAGAAATGGAACGACAGGAGATTTGCAGCAGGTGTAAACAGGGAAGTAATTGAAAAGGGAGCTGCAATGCTTGGAGTGAGCCTTGATGACCTGATCACCGACTGTATAATGGGCATGCGCAAAGTGGCAGATGCAATTGGATTGAAAGGAATAAACCCCACAACCCCCCTGAAGGGGGGCTAATACCATATAATTTGAAAATATTTTCAATGCTTAAAATTAACCCCCCTTCAGGGGGGAAGGGGGGTCAGCATTCTACAGAATCTTGAGCTTTATATTCCTGAACCACACATCATTACCATGATCCTGGAGTCCTATGTAGCCTTCTTTTGCGGTATTAACGAACATCTCCCAGTCCTTGAATTTGGAACTGGCACACATTTTCTTCCAGTCGTCAGTCCAGAGATGGAACTCAACTACATTGGCGCCGTTTGATTTAAATACCACAGTTCCCTGGTAGCAGAGTATTCCTACCTTATTCCATTCACCAACAGGTTTTGTATTCTGCGGGACGGCAGGTATAAGATCGTACAGAGAGCTGGCCATATGGTTTCCGTCAACACCCAGTTTGGCATCCGGATGCCTCTCATTATCAAGTATCTGCATCTCAAGTGCAGATTTATAGATCGGCTCGCCGGGGATCTCCTGACCAAGCAGGAATATCCCGCTGTTACCGCCTTCTGAGATCTTCCATTCCAGCTCCAGTTCAAAGTTGCTCAGCTTCTTATCGTAGATGATATCACCACCGGCTTCACCTGCTCCGGACCCAATGCAATGGAGGGTTCCGTCAACAACCTCCCATCCCTTTTCAGGAAAGGTGGTTTTGTTATATCCGCGCCAGCCGGTTGTGGTCTTGCCGTCAAAGATGCTTACCCAGCCTTCATCCTGGGTTTTTGAGGTTTTTGAGGTTTTTGTCTTCCCCGACGACGCAAATGATGTAATTCCCATTATCAGAACGAATGATAAAACAATGTTAATAACTTTCATAGTAAAAACTTATTAGTATCATTAATGATTGTGGCATCGCGACGTATCGAGATGCCACAAATAATTATGCGGGCATGTCAGGTAATGACCAGCCTTCACGATAAGTGTGTTTGATCATTTCAGACGCAAATTCTCCTGCATTAATTGTAAGATTTGGCCTGTTGAATTTTGGATCTCCATCAACAATCGTGAAATTATCAGAGATAGTAAGTCTTACCTTATCATCAGCTCCGATATTCGTGAATACCATCTTTTCACCGTTCCATTCGAGTTCTCTGTTAAGACCCTGGAGTCTGACTGCAAGCACTCCCATTACGACCATTTCGTTGAAAGGACCTGCTTCAGAGAAGTTGGATTTGGTTTCAACCCTGCTTTCCGGACTCTCCTTGCATGCACGTACCCAATCCATTTCATGTCCTCCCATTACAGCTCTTTCAACTCTTCTTTCTGTCTTCGGGACTTCCGGTTTACGTCCGGATATCAGCCATGGATTCCTGCCATAGCATCCACACACCAGTGTATCTTTTGTTCCGTGGAACAATACGCCTCCTCCCTGGTCATTCATATTCTTGCCGGCAGGCCATCCTGCGGGTTTTGGTGGCTGCAGTCCGCCGTCATACCAAGTCACTTCTACTTCAGGCAACTTCATTTTTGCATTTTCCGGAGTTACTCTTGCGGGATAAGTAAGTTTAACCATCTGGGCATTCGGAGCACAGTCGGTCAGCAACAGTGTTGAGCTTCCCTGGGCTTTTATCGGGTACTGCAGCTTAAGTCCTTTAAACACAGGATGCAGTATATGGCAAGCCATGTCACCAAGAGCACCTGTACCAAAGTCCCACCAGCCTCTCCAGTTCCACGGAGTATAAAGGCTGTTATAAGGACGCATTTTTGTCGGACCTATAAAGAGATCCCAGTTCAATGTCTCAGGAACCCACTCACCTTTAGGAACATTTAATCCCTGCGGCCATATAGGACGGTCTGTAAATGCTTCTACTTTTTTAACATCTCCAATTTCACCATTCTGCAGCCATTCAACAACAAGGTCTACTCCCTCATCTGAAGAACCCTGGTTACCCATCTGGGTTGCAACCTTGTGCTTTGCAGCAAGCTTTGTAAGAAGCCTTGATTCATAGACCGAATGTGTCAAAGGTTTCTGGACGTAAACGTTCTTCCCCATTACCATCGCGTTTGCGGCGACTATTGCATGAGTATGATCGGCTGTTGCAACTATCACAGCATCAATTGATTTACCCATTTCATCGTACATTTTCCGCCAGTCCCAGTAAGGCTTGGCATCGGGATTATCAGCGAAGACTTTCTTTGAATAACCCCAGTCAACATCGCACAGTGCAATGATATTTTCTGTTCCTTTTACTGCTCTAAGGTTTGAATTTCCCATACCTCCGATACCAACAACAGCTATGTTAAGCTTGTCGCTTGGAGCTCTGTGGCCGAATCCGCTGATAACAGAGCCCGGGAGTATTGTCAACCCTGCAGCAACAGCGCCTGTTCTTTCAATGAATGAACGGCGTGTAATGTTCTTTGAATTTTCTTTCATCTGTCAGATATTTTATTACTTGTTTAAGGATTTGATTGATATGTAAAAATAATAATTTCCTTATGATTTGTATTAATATTTCCTGAACTGGTCGTTAAATTATCTTAAATATTCCTAAAGCTCTCTTATCCATATATTTCTGTATGCAACAGGGTGATCATGATCCTGCAGCATAAGAGATCCGGCGCCATGTTTTCTTACTGAATATTCAGGTATGCCTTCATATAAAGTAGGTCCCCGCAGGCTCACATTATTCTGTATCAATACGCCGTTATGGATCACCGTAACTCTGGGCGGCGTAAAGTATACTGTAGTGTCCGTGGCAAACCTTGGTGCCGTGTATATAATATCGTATGTCTGCCACTCTCCCGGTTTCCTGCAGGCATTTACCAGCGGCACATACTGCTTGTAAATGCTTCCGGCCTGCCCGTTACGGTATGTTCTGTTATTATAATTATCAAGTACCTGCACCTCATAAAGTCTCTGGAGAAAAACTCCGCTGTTCCCCCTGTCCTGGTTTGTACCTTTAGCTTCGGCTGGTGTTCTCCATTCAATATGAAGCTGGAAGTCATTGAATTTACGCTTCGTCCTGATTTCGCCGGTTCCACGAACACAAACCAGGGCCCCGTCCTCAATCTTCCATCCTGAAGGATTCCCGATGCTGTCAGTCCATTCATTATTTATGTCTGTTCCGTCAAACAGAATTATAGCATCAGAGGGTGCCATACCCGGTTGCTCTCCGGGCGTTATAATTTTTACCTCGGGATCCCATATTTCAGTCATTTCAGCCTTCATAGGGGCAGGATATTTCTGCCCAAAGCATAATACACTGATAATAAGTGCATTAAACACAATAGATATTTTTTTCATTTACGTAAATGTTATTGTTTATCAGTACTTTTCATCCTTATTGTCGCATTCTTTATTATCGGCTTTGCCCAGAAGCTGAGGCTCAGGATATATCCTATGGTAAGATACAGCACTGTCATTCCTGCCTGCAATCCAATGAGATCCTTCAGCTTGCCGATGAGCAGAGAGATGATGGCGCCCCCAGCAATTGCCGTGCAAAGAATTCCAGCAAAAGATCCGTGGGATTTTTCCACACTGTTGAGCGCGAGTGAAAAAATAATTGCATACATAACTGAAAGACAGAATCCGAGGGCAGGGAAACCGAATAATGCAAACTCCACTCTGCCAAAAAGTGTAAAAGTCAGAATGATCAGGGCGGCAAAAGTAAATATACGAAGCACAATTTTGCTGTCCATGATCTTTAACAATCCCAATCCCAGGACACAGCCGATAGTCATCAATCCCCAGAATAAACCTACTGCCCTTGCTCCTTCTATTTCAGGTCGAAGACCATGATATGTTCTGAGGAATTCTGAGATCCAGTTTGCAATCCCCTGTTCTGTTCCCACGTAGCAAAAGATACCAAGAAAGAAAAGTATCACTTTCTTTTGTTTGAATAATTCAACGTGGGTTTTCCAGGCGCCTACGATTTCGTCCTCTTTCCGTTCAACCTTAGGAAAGCGTGAAGCAATAATAACCACCATCATCAGAAGACTTACGAACCCAAAGATCCAGTATATGGATACCCACGGCAGGTTGTCAGGTGTAAGAAATGAAATAAAGGAAATGAAAAAGCCTTCGCCGGCCTGGCTGTTACCAAGATGCAGCACGAGATATGAATAGACAAACGGACTCAGGAATGAAGCGGCTCCAAAAACGAGCTGGGCTATGACCGAATTGAATGCAAAATGTTGCTCTCCTCCTGTAACCCTCAGCAAAGGATATATGGCAACCTGCAGGATTGCCATACCGCTGCCTATCATGAATAAGGAACACAGGAAAACCGGAAATACCGGGAAAAGTGTGAACAGAAGTGCTCCTCCCAGAGCAAGGATCCATGCAAGGACCAGACATTTCTTTTCGCCGAATTTTTGGATGATCATTCCGGACGGAATTGACATCAGAGCATACGCAATGAAGAATGAAAAGGGAAGCATTCCTGTGAGTGTCCCGCTTAAGTTAAAACTGTCGCTGACATTTGGATTTATCGAACCAAGTATATTGGTCAAAAATGATATCGCAAAGAAAATCAGGAAAATCAGGAAAACGAGGTAGTAATTGCGTTTCATATTTTTAATGTAATCAGCTTATTAATTATTCCTACATTTAAAGCCTCTAAAAATAATATTATTTAACTACAGATACTCATAATATGGAAAAGAAGTTATTTTTTCTTGAGCTAAAGGAAAGTTCAGGGTTAACGAAGATTTTCCAGATTTTACTTGGTGTATTGTGTATTATCATTGCCATATACTGGTTAATATTCAATATCAAATCAGTGAAAGCAGACGGTACGCTGTGGATAACAATACTTTTTCTTGTCTTCTTCGGAATCTACCAGATCCTGGCAGGAACAGGCAGAACAAGAAAATATATCTCAACTGGCCCGGAGAAACTGGTACTTAAACAGAATTCGGTGCTGCCACCGGTTGAATTAAATCCGGCTGATATTGAAAAGATTGAGATGTTCCCACTCAGCATCAGTTTCAAAATAAAAAACAAGAGCTGGATAAGGTTCCGTTTTGGTCTGTCGTACCCTGAAATTATTGAACCCATTAAAAATGAGATAGTTGAATTTGCGGATCTTAATACTATCCCTTTGGAAGTAAAAGATGAGGAATTATAAAACCCGGATTATTTCCATACCTTATCTGCGAAATCCATAAACCAGTTCCAGTCTTTCAGAAGCCTGAACACGTCACCAGCATTGTAAAGCGAGAGATAGCATCCTTTCGGATCTCCCCAGAGGTCGTCGCTGGCAGCATCTATATAAAGGGCACGCGGGGCGATAAGAGCAAGAAGCATATGCATGTCGAAAGGCATTTCATCTTCCCTGCCGGCATACTTCTTATAGTTTGAACAGAACCAGTGAGGGAAAGCTGTGTTGATCCTTTCAACAGTTTCAGGCGAGGCTTTCCAGCTTTCACCTGTCTGGGCCGGGACAATCAATGTATTAAGGAACAGAAGAACAGAGGCAAATGAAATGAAACGCAGCACATTCATGATTTAATAACTTACATTATTTCTATTGTGCTTTTATCGACCTCATCGCCGATCACAGCACTCTTACTATCCTGTCTTCTGACTGAACGGATTTTAATATTTCCCGATTTATTCCCACTTATATCGATATAGGGATTCTGATCATTGGCAACATCGAGCTCCTCAATATTTACGTTCATGCAATTCATGAATCTGAGCGCAGGCTGGTTCTTTGTTTTAAGACGAAATCCTTTCACTGATATTCCGCTGGCGTCACTGCATGCCATTCCATGCTCTGCCTTCATATCGATGTTTTCGAGAGTAACGTTTTCAAGATAAAGCTCAGGCAATCCCTGGAGATAGATTGCCTGCATGGCACCACGGCAGGTTACATTTTTAATTGAGATATTCTTAAACTGAGGTGTCTCTTCAGTTACAGGCAGTATCTCACCTTCAGTATCGCTGTCTGTTATACCGTTTTCAAGCATCTCGGAAGCAGATAAACCGCCATAATACATATTGAATGAAATTGCCTGGGTTGGAATATCCATCATATCAATATCAGAAAAAAAGATATTTTCCACAACACCGCCCCTTCCGCGGTTAGTCTTAAACCGGAGGCCGACATCAGTACCCATGAAAGTGCATCCGGAAACAGATATATTTCTTACGCCTCCCGACATTTCACTACCTATTGTGACTCCGCCGTGACCATGGTAAACAATACAGTTCCTGATTATCATATTTTCCGTTGGTTTGCCTCTTTTTCTGCCGTCTGCGTCTTTTCCTGACTTTATACATATTGCATCATCGCCAACATCAAAGTTACTGTCATAAAGCAATACGTTTTTACATGATTCAACGTCAATTCCGTCGCCGTTCTGAGAGTATGACGGATTTTTAACAGTTATATTTCTGACAATAATATCTTCACACATAAGAGGATGAAGGCACCATGCAGGTGAATTCTGGAATACAGGTCCGTCTATAAGTACTTTTTTACAGTTCACCAGACTCAACATAACCGGGCGGAGAAAATCCTTTATTTCCTCATAATCTTCAATTGTGGCAAACGGTCCGGGAACATTCATGTTGCTGATCAAAAGTCCCTTCAGGTATGATTCTGACGGATACCATTCTTTCCCGTTTTCACTGAGGACACCGCCTGATTTCACAAGGCTTTTCCACTGCGATTCAGGTACCTTGTCTTTTTTTACCGGCCGCCATGCATCTCCTGAACCGTCAAATATGCCCTTGCCGGTAATAGATATATTTTCAAGATCCCTTCCATAGATCGGTGATGTGCATCTGACAGTATTCAGACCTTCAAAGCTTGTCTCTATAAGAGAATATAACGATTTATCATTGCTGAATATCACAAGAGCCCCGTCTTCTGCATGGATGTTAATGTTGCTTTTAAGGATTACCGGGCCTGTCAGCCACAATCCTCTGGGAATTATCACCTTTCCTCCTCCTTTTTCTGAAACCCTTTCAATAGCCTCAGCAAACGCCTTTGTATTAAGTGTCATGCCATCAGCGACAGCCCCGAAATCGGTGATTTTGACACTATAATCCGGAATTACCGGTTCGGCAATCACCGGCATATTAAATTCAACACCGCTGTACAGCTCCGCCACCGATGAAGGATCACCCTTCTTCTCAGCACAGGAAGGGAAGACCAATATTATTGCCAGTAAGATATAAAGGAGAAAAGAGGTTCGGTTCATAATCTTAATATTTTGTAATTTCATTTTTTTTGTTCCAGGTGCCGGATCATATCCGGTTAAAAAGATATTATTTTAGTGGGATCCCATCCATCTGAACCTCCGAGTACCTTTTGCAGAGTGTAAGCTGTTGCTTCCTCGTCTGTCAGGGCACGAAGTCCGACAGTACCTGCCGTATTCTGAACAGTGAGATTCCGGGCTATAAAGCCATCGCCCCGGAGAGTATGAGTTGCCGATGTAACCAGCAGCCTTTCAGGCAGGAGATCAGCACACTGTATGGAAATGGCCATAAAAATGAATATGCCAGGTAAGCTTAACATCATTCTCCTTGTTACTGACAATAAGTAGATATTACAGAATCAACATCTTAAATCCATCCGGGGACCGGGAGGATTTTCCCGGTCCGTAAGGATGAATTTAACTAACCTAAACCCTTCCAAAATCAGGGCCTCCAGCGCGGATCGCCGGAGCTGCTTCTACCTATAAATCCTGTATCAAGGAAATGGAAGTCTTTGGTCGTCACCGGATCCTGCCATAGAGCAGTGGATGCACCAGCATATGCAGTCATATAACTTTTTATAGCATATGTAGTTCCGTCATTAAAATCGCTGGTATAATAAGATCCGGCAAATGATAATGTCATGGTATTAGGTCTTATACCATTCGCGACTGCTGAAGTGCTCCCAAATATGCAATTGTTTATGGTTATCGCTCCTGTGCCGGTAGTATTATTCATATCAATAACGTATCTGCCGGTGGAGGCATCCATCGCCAGCTGATTAAAAGTACAATCTGTTATTGTGATTCCGTCACATGCTGTTCCGCTCGTATACTGAACGATTGCTCCCCTGGTATAGCATATAGTTGAATTGGTGATTTTGATATTATAAATTATACCGGCAGAGTTACTTGAATTTATTACACCATAGTTTGATCCGAAAGCATAATCGTACATAATGCAGCCATTGATCACAATATTGTTGATAACCTGGGCTGCGGTCCCTCGCAATCTTACCAGGTGACGGTCAAAGTTTCTCGCAATACAATTATCGTATTTTAGCAAGCCAAGGTTACATGGTAATGACGTACCCTGGTCAAACATTCCTCTTAGCCTGGTGTTTGCATTATTGTCATTTGGATAACCGCTTATAGTTACATTCTGGAAAACCAGCGAATCTGATGTGGTCAAAGCAGCATCGATATCAAACATATGGTATGTTGATGCATTAAGCACAACAAACATCGTCGGCAAATTAGTGCTGAACACTCCCCGGATTTTAAGACTTTTGGTTAATGTGACCGGACCGGCAAAGCTGAAATTTGCACCATTGGTCAGGAGAATAACTCCACCGGCGGGAACAGAAGCAATAGCAGCAGCCAGATCATCACCGGAAGAGAGTTGTACATCGCCTTCGAGAAGAATACTTGTTCTTCCCCTTACGAAAGTAGAATTCATAAGGCGGATTTCGTACGTTCCTTTTGCGATTCCTGTGAGGTTTTTCGTTCCTGTTGCAATTTCTCCTGTTGTAAGAGGATAAGATGTTTCAGTACCATTGTCAAAAACAAGGGCCGTTGCAGCCACGCCGGGTTTCCACCTTACAGTACATGAACCAAGTCCGGCCATTTCGCTTGAATAACCGGTAAAAAGGTTCTCCGGATCTGATTTGAACTCTACAGAGATCCATTTTGATTCTTCAACTCCTTCCATAGAGCTTACAGCTTTCAGCCTGGCAGAAAACTGGGTATCTCCTGCAGGCAAAACATATGAATAAGTGGTTAAGTCGCCTGCAATATCGTAAGTATGCACCAATGCCGATGAAACAATATTGACACCTTCATAAATTTCAACGACATAATGGTCTGCGTCTTTTACAACCGACCAGGTCAGGGTTACAGTTGTTACACTGCTGATCTGGGCACTCAATCCTACAGGTGTAAATGCTCTGGTGAAAGTAAGTTTTTCAACGATCGGGTCCAGGTTATCTTTACATGCGGTTGTAAAAAGCATGGTAAATAAACCAAGGATTAATCCAGTATTTATAAATATCTTTTTCATGTGTAAATAATTTTGATTTTATCGGTCACATGGAACCCACATGTTTTGTGAACTATTTTCATCCTTTTTTGCGTTTGAAAAAACATGTGGGTTTCATAGATAACAATTTATTCTTGTTAATAGCCATAATCATTAGTCAGCATGCCATTGCTGGCGTCAATAAATACCTGCCAGATAGGCCAGAACTGGTTCTGATCCGGATTATTGGTGAAGAGGGAGTTTAACTTATTATCATCTATCATGGTAGGTTCTACCCATCCTGCAACGATATAATTGTATGTACCTGACATATCAGCAGTTTCTCCCCTGTTCAGCCCGTAAATATCAAGCTTGGTCAGTTTTCCGTCCTCATCAGCAATATATTTGTAGTAGAGATTAGACGGCACATCGGAATACTCACCAGTCTGATTGCGAAGGTTGTCCATTTTCACTTTTGCCTCATCCATTTTTGTTTTCAGCATGTCCCAGCGAATTAGAGCCATTTTACGTTCCATTTCGCCGCAAAATTCAAAGGCATGTTCCTTAACTATTGCATCAAACATAAGCTCTTTGGTTGACAAGGCGTTAACATAAGCATCTACTTTTGTTGCCCAGTCGGCCTGTGCAAATGCTCTCTGACGGATCTCCTTTAAGTATGGTGCAGCAGCAGAAGGGCCATTCAGCTCATTTTCAATTTCAGCAGCCATCAATAACACCTCTGCATAGCGCATATAGATTTTATTTACACCATCATCGTTGGTAGAAGTGACAATACGATCCATCCATTCGTAACGCCATTTACCAAAACACCAGTTATTCAAAGCACGCAATTCCTGTTTCGCGACACCGGCCACTGCAGAACCGTATTGATAAGGAACACAGGTAACATCCCTCCTGGTATCTTTTACATCATAATCATAGAACACAAAAGGCAATGGTCCGTACATTCCGCCTTGTGACTGACCAGTATACTGATCCACGCTGTTATGTTTTACACCATATGTATAGAGGTGACGTCCGCGACCCTGGGCAAAGGGTATCTCCCACAGGGATTCAAATCCTGCAGGATCAACGGGAACTGCCTGATCCTGACAATTTTTCCTCCAGAGAGTTTCAAAGGTAGTTTCAAGCTTGGCAGTACCGCTATTGATAACATCAAGACATTCCTCCAGAGCAACCGGATATAAGGTTGCGGGAGATAATTCAGGATCGGTGCTTCTTCTTATCCCGTCAGGATACTGAGAATAACCAGCTGCTCTCAGGCACAGGCGTGCCCGGAATGCCTTCACAAAAGCTTTATTGATCCCTTCGGTGTTAACGGTTCTTGAGCTCGCATTTGGCCAGGCCACCAATCCGGATGCCTCTTCCAGATCATCCATCAGCTGTTTGTAAATTACTTCACGGCTCGATTTCGGGAGATACATTGTTTCTGAAGAGACCGGCTCAAACCTTGCCACTATATCGCCCCATCCCTTTAAAAGGTCGGCATAATAAATTGCTCTCAGGGTCAAAGCCTCTCCCAATAATTCTCCCATTTCATTACCTGCTTCAGGTTTCCCATAGGTTCTTATACCGCGGATACAGATATTTGCGCGTTCAATTCCTGAATACATCATCCCCCAGGCATTATTGGTGGTATTCATATCAGTGTTTGTTGTGGAATTGACATACCTGGACAAATCGGCCCTGGCTGTAGCTGAAGTTGAACTATTATACCACTCAATATCTGAGTTGGAACCATAGTGTGTCAGGAACCTGCCCCTGTAAGAATTGGTCTGCCCAAATGGTTCTTTAATTCCATCAACAGCCATGGATGCCAGAGTCGTATTGGAAAAAATAAGCGATTCATCCAGCGTTGACTGAGAAGGGGTTTCCAGAAAGTTTTCGCACGACATAAGAAAGACGGCAAAAACCAAACTAAGTATATATATTATCTTTTTCATATTCATGTATATATATCAGATTAAAAATTAAGATTCAACCCAAATAATATCTGCCTGCTTTTTGGGTACGCCGAATAATCAAGTCCGGGTGTAAGCACGGTATTCCTCCTTGATGAAACTTCAGGGTCAAAACCGGAATAGTTCGTCAGGATAAATACATTGGATCCGGAGACATAAAACCTCAGATTCTGGATATGTGCTTTTTGAACTATCTGTGAAGGCAGTGTATATCCCAGTGAAATCGTATTCAACCGAAGGTAAGAACCATCTTCAACAGCCCAGTCGCTGAATACATGTCTGGTCATAAAGGGTGACCACATGGTTGTATTTGTATTCAATGCTTCCAACGTTGCAGGATCATTGACCAGGTTGCCTTCTGAATCAATATTGGTCCATCTTTTACCGTCGGCCATAATATCAATCATATTCCTGAATTGATATCTGGCTGTTGTGTATTCAACTTTATTGGCATTATAAATGTTGTTTCCATAGCTCCAGCTGAATACCGCTGACAGGTCGAAACCATAAGAAGTGGCATTGATATTAAACCCTCCGGTATGTTTCGGATTTGCATCGCCTATCAAAGCGCAATCTTCTATTGTAACAAAACCGTCCCCGGTCAGATCTTTAAGTTTCATCGTTCCCGGCCGTAAAGTACCTACTACTGCGGCAGCATCAGCAACACCTGCATTTAATGTCCATGTTTCTGTTCCCGCATCATAGGTAAAATCGGAAACTTCATATCTTCCATCGGATATATAACCATACATTTCGCCAACCGATCCGCCTTTTGAAACCCAGTAATCGTTGCTAATTTCGGTGGATGCCCAGCCGGTAGCCTGACCAAAGTCGTTCATCGTACCTAATGAAACTATTTTGTTATTATTGAATCCAATATTGAAACCGAAGTTAAGTCCCAGGCTTTCTCTGTTAAGAATTACTGCATTAAGTGCAAGCTCAAAACCTCTGTTTTCAGTTTCGCCCATATTCCTGTATTGAGTATTATATCCCGAACCGGAAACAGGAAAATTAATGAGAAGGTCTTTTGTTGTATTTAAATACAGTTCAATATTACCGCTTATCCGGCCTTTGAACAAGCCAAAATCCAATCCTGCGTTCCGGGTATAAGTGGTTTCCCATTTTAAGTCAGGATTGGCCATTGTTGTTGACGGAGACCAGAAAGAGGTAAATCCGCTGATCCACGAAGTGCTTCCGGCATTGAATATCTGTGCTATCTGACCTGATGGGATATTATTGTTACCGGCAGTACCATAGCTGAAACGTATTTTAAGGTTGTTAAGAGTGGATGAGATATTTTTCATAAACTCTTCTTCGGAAATTCTCCATGCAACAGCTACTGAAGGGAAATATCCCCACCTTTTTCCTTCGGAGAATTTACTGGAACCATCAGCCCTGAATGTCGCCGTGAACAAATACCTGCTTTTAAAATCATAATTTACACGGCCAAAGAAGGAAAGCAATTTATTATCAGGATTGTAGGTATTCGTAAACCTGTTGGAAACACCCTGGCTGACCAGTTTATAAGCCTGATCTGAAATGAAGAATGTCGGAAAACCCCAGATCTGGTTGAACATTGTATTTGACTCAGTGACAATCACTTCCTGACCAACCAGAAGTTTGAGTGAATGCCCCAGTCCTTCAAATAATTGCTTAAAATCATAATTTAAAGTATTTGTACTCCTTAAACCGACGCTTTTGCTTTCAGATGACTCCAGGGCAGGCATATTCTGATAGGTGGCAGAAGGAGTGTTTTTTACATAATAAGTGGTTATTCCATAGAAACGGTCATTGCTATTAATATTGTAATCGAGACCTGCTTCAGTTCTGAATTCCAGATTATCAATAATTTCCCATGAGAAGCTTGCACCCAAATTATATCTCTTTCTGAATTGCTGACGGTCATTATCCCTGACATTATCCAGAGGATTTACCATGGATGATGATACTTCTTCATCAGCATATTCGCCCATTGCCGTAAACGGGATCGGTCCGAAAATCATAGTCTGCTTTACCCTTGAATCAGTCGGTGTGCCACCAGCCTGATCGGTAGTTCCGGCGCCATAGATCCTGGTATCTGAATAACGTAAATTAAAGGAGAGACCTACTCTATCGTTAGGATTGTGATCAAGCTTAAATGAAATATTGTCGCGTTTGTATTCAGATCCAAGCATAATCTCGTCACTGTTTATGCCTGCATAACCAGCTGCATATTTCAGTTTCTCGGTTCCTCCTGTTACATTCAAATCATGGTTAAAAGTCTTTCCGATATGCCCGAAGACCTGATCATACCATTTGGTGCTGGGCTGCCCGCTGAACAAATCAATATCCTGGTACAGACCAAAATACTTCTCATAATTATCAAGATTATCAGATAACAAGGCATATTCATATTGCCATTTTACATAATCATCAATACTTAAAGAAGTCAGGTGGTCGGCAACTTTTTTAAAACCATAGTACGTATTATAGTTTACTCTTGTTTTGCCTCCCACAGCGCCCTTGGTCGTTAATATAATAACTCCGTTGGCACCGCGTGCACCATAAATAGCAGTTGAAGAAGCATCCTTCAATACATCAATGGACTGTATCTCTGATGGCGGGATATCCGAAATACTGGTAACCGGGAATCCATCAACAATATACAGAGGCGAATTGTCCTGTGTAATGGAGCCTCCTCCGCGAATACGGATATTGATTTCTGCATCCGGAGATCCCTCAGTAGTGACAACCTGCACACCGGCCATTTTACCTGTCAGCGCTTCAGCTGCGGTTGAAACAGGGATCCTGGTCAGATCTTTGCCCTGTACAGATGAAACAGAACCGGTTATGTCTCTCTTATTGACAGTTCCGTAACCGATAACGACTATTTCATCAAGCATGCTGCTTGAAGGATTTATAGCAACATCAACTGTTGTTCTTCCCTGTACCGCGATCTCAAGCGGCTCATAGCCAACATATGAGAACACCAGAGTTGCATCCGGAGGACAGTCACTGAGGGTGTAAATGCCATCCAAATCAGTGACGACTCCACGTACTGTACCTTTAATAACTACATTCAAGCCGATCATAGTTTCTCCTGTCTGAGAGTCAGTGACTGTTCCTTTCACAGTAATATTCTGTGAAAGGACCGGTAATGAAACCGCAAACAGAGCAAACATCAGCAATACCCTGAGGACTGGAAAACCCTTCCCCGGGAATTTCTTGATTTCATTGATTAGTTCTGTCATAGATTTATTGATTAGAATTAGATTAGGATTTTTATTATTATCCAAATTAAAAACTCACTTTAAGCAAAATGATCAGGGCGATGATCAAACCAATTGATATAAAGATTATCAGCCAGTTGATTCTTGTCAGTTCATCCTTTTTCTTGCTCATCATGGATACAGAGATATCTTTTAATTATTACAATCCAATGTAAAATTAAATCAAAAAGGCCTGAAGGGACCTCAGGTTCTTCCCAAAAGCAAGCGATACAATTCCCTGTGAGGGAAATATTTCCCAAATAACGGTGGTAGATTTCCCATTCTTAACAGAAAACCCTCTTTCGTGAAATCAGAAAAAAAACATGAAATGAAACTAATTCTTATTCACCGGCGAATTCCGAAGGACATATTCTGAAGCATTCATTCCGAATTCATGGCGGAAACATTTCCTGAAATGGGACAGGTCTTTGAATCCGACGGCAAAAGCTATCTCAGAAACGGTAAGCTTCTTTTCAAGAAGCAGCTGAGCTGCACGCTTTAAACGGATATTTCTTATGAACTCTTTTACAGTCATGTTGGTCAGAGCGCTGAATTTACGGTACAGCTGCATCCTGCTCACGCCTGCCTCGGATGCAAACTTCTCAATATCAAGGTCGGGATCTGAAATATGCCGTTCAACAACATTGATTGCCTTTTTCAGAAACTGTTCATCCGGAGATGATATTGTTATATTGGATGGTTGTAATATAATCTCCCGTGTATACTTTTCTCTTAATGAATCCCTTACCGAGAGTATATTTTCAATCTTTGTCTGAAGTACTGTAAGATCAAACGGTTTTGTTATATAGTCATCCGCCCCGCTGGTAAGTCCTTCTATTTCATGTTCCTTTGAATGCAGCGCGGTAAGAAGAAGCAGCGGAATATGTGAAGTGCGTTCGTCTTTCTTGATACGCCTGCAGAATTCATAACCATCCATGTCGGGCATAAGAATATCACTGATTATCACATCGGGAATTGTGCTTAATGCAAGATCCCATCCTTCCTGCCCGTTTTTAGCTTCAAATATTTTAAAGGCTGATTCAAAATGGCCCCGTATAAAGAATCTGACATCCTGGTTATCTTCCACGATAAGCATTATTCGTGAGGCTGTACTTTCAGATTGCTCATCACTGCTCCCTGGCGATTCTTCAGCTTCAGAACTCTTAAATTCATGATCCGGCAGGCTTTCAATTCCTTCGGCAGCAGGTTCAGATTCATAAGGAAGCCGGACTGTAAATTTTGACCCTTTACCCGGTTTGCTTATGACTGAAATATCGCCTTTTTGCAGCTTAACCAGCTCTTTTACAAGAGCAAGACCGATCCCTGTCCCGGGAACTTCATTACCTGAACTTATCCTGAAAAACCTGTCAAATATTTTTCCGATATTGTTCTGGGCAATTCCTTTCCCCGTATCCTTCACTGATATCTCAATAAACTGTTTTTCAGGAACATCACCCAGGGAATCTTCCGCATCGGGATTAAATACAAGTGACAGATGTACCGAAACATTACCTCCTTCACCAGTAAACTTCAGCGCATTGGACAACAGGTTGTTGACAATTTTCTCTACTTTATCGGGATCATACAAAGCTAAAAGTCGTTTCTTCAGTGAGTGGAATCTCAATGTTATCTGTTTATCTTTTGCATATTCCTCGAACGACCGGACAATATTTTCTACTAAGGCAACCATATCATCTCTGACAGGTTCCAGTTTAAGGCTTCCTGATTCCAGCTTCCTGAAGTCCAGAAGCTGATTTATCAGGGTGTTCAGCTGTTTTGCATTTCGGTATACCAGTCCCAGGTGAGAAGTAATATCTTCCGGAGGGACCTGCTTTTCCAAGAGCTTCTCAAGAGGTCCGAGTATCAATGTCAGGGGAGTACGTATTTCATGCGAGATATTGGTAAACAGCTTAAGTTTCAGCATATCAAGCTCATGAATGTCCCTCGCTTTTATCCTTTCCAGAACAAGCAGATTGTTGATCTTTTCACGATTAACTATGATCCTGAGCAGAAGATATGTCAGGGTAATTATGGTCAATATCATCAATGTTCTGAACCCCCATGTCATCCATAAAGGCGGCTTAACCATAATTAAAAGAGCAAGTTCCTCATCAGATAATATATTGCCGGGGAGGACCCGTCTTATCCTCAGAGTATAATCTCCAGGATTAAGATTTGTGTATGTTGCTGTCCTGCTGATACTTGGGGCATTCCAGTCTTTGTCAAAACCCTCCAGGTAATATGTATAGATGTTGCTGTTGCTGTTAATATAATTCAATGCTGCAAACTCCAGAGTGAAAACATTCTGATCAAACCGTAGCTTAAGATGGCTGGTTTCCGAAATGCTTTTTGTGAGGATTGAGTTTTTTTCATCACTCACCGGCACAGATTTATTAAATACCCTTAAATCGGTAAATACAATAGGAACATTCATGCTGGCTGTCATCATCTCAGACGGATTGAAGGAAATAAATCCTGAGACTCCTCCAAAAAGAAGCTCGCCGTTATCGGACTTATAGGCAGCACTATAAGAGAACTGATTGTTCCGCAAGCCGTCATTTACGGTAAAATTCTGAAAATGCTGTTTTTCAGGATTGAATTTTGACAGGCCGTTGGAAGTGCTTATCCACAGGTTTGAATCATTGTCTTCAAGGATGCACAACGCCTGGTTGTTTGCCAGACCGTCATTTTCCCTGAAATATTTCATTGCTCCGCCGGTTTTTGAATACTGCGCTATGCCTTTATCAAGGGTAGCCACCCAGAACATCCCTTTGCTGTCCTCCAGCAGATACCGTGAATGCTCACTGAACCGGGTTGTCTTCTGATTCTCCGGATCATAAACAATAATTTCATCCAGGGTACCGAGCCATATATCACCATCTGAATCCAGGGTGATCCAGTTTACCTTTTCATTGCCAGCCTGGTTTGTGTAATGGCTGAACTTCTTTGACACCGGATCAAACCGGTCAAGTCCTGAGGAGGTGCCAACCCATATTCCCCCGTCGTGGTCGAAACACAGGGACCATACCCTGTTGTCCGATATACTCATCGGATCTGAAGGAGAATGACGGTAATGGGTAATTTTTCCTGTCTTAAGGTTAAGCACATCTATACCTCCCAGGTAAGTGCCGATCCACAGGTTTCCTTTCCTGTCATCAAGGAAGGCCTTCACACAATTCTCTGAAATCGTATTGGGATTCTGCTCATCATACATCATGTACTCAAAGGTGCCCGTTTCAGGAGTATAAATATTTATCCCTCCGTCTTCGGTGCCAATCCATATTCGGCCGCCTGAGTCAATCCAGAAAGCATAGATAATACTGCTGTTCAGAAAATGGTTATCAGAAGGAAGTGCTCTGAAATCATGGAAAACCTGCTTGCTGTTTGAAAGCAGATTGAGTCCTCCGCGCGTACCGATCCATGTCACTCCTTTTGAATCATGATAAATATCCAGGATTGAGTTGTTGGCAAGACTCCTGAAATCCCTTTCATCATGACGGAAAAAGCCGGTAACTCCCAGGGATTTTGAATATATGTACAATCCTCCGCGGGTTCCTATCCAGTAGTCGCCTGAAATACTTTTTGAGATTGACTTTACCGTTTCCGTTCTTTCATAATACGGAGTTATTGTTAAAGGACTCACTGATCTTGTCACGGGATCCACTATGAATATCCCCTTGGTGTATGTCCCTATCCACATGGAACCATCATCATCCCTGAAAATCTCAATTATCTCCTTTGACTGTTCATTAATAAATGGCAGCCTGACCTGCTCAAGGTAATTTGTTACCTGATCATATATGAACAGTCCGTCTGTAGTGCCTATCCAGAGTTTGCCCGTAATGTCAAACTGCATCACCCGCACAAAGAAACCGCTCTCATTCAACCTGAAATTCACTGTTTCCGGGCTTACAAGCTCCAGGTTTCCCGAATTCGTAATTTTCAGCAGATTCAAATCGGTTCCAATCCACAGATTTCCGGTATTATCCTGAGTGATTGCATTTACTGACGCTTCGCGGGACATGAATTCCGGATGATTCTTATAAGGGTGCAGGAATCTTTTTTTTTCGCTGTCAAAGATATTGAGGCCGCCATTTTCTGTTCCCACAATCAGGTTGCCTGTATTGTCTTCAGTAATTACTCTTACAATATTCCCGGAAAGGCTCGCGGAATCATCAGGATCAAATACGAAATTAACGAACCTGTAACCATCGAACCGGCTGAGACCCTGACTTGTCCCGAACCACATCCAGCCTTTCTTGTCCTGGTAAATGTACTGGATCATATTGTTGGGCAAGCCCTGTTCCTGGGTGTAATTATCAAAGCTGAAGTTGTTGGTCTTGCCAATAGCAGACAGACTGACCGGACTAACTAAAGATAATATGAAGGACAACAAAAGTATACTGCAAATTATCATAAGGGCTCTGCTGCTTTTTGCAGTCATGGGAATTAAAATGTTTGAACTTTTAGGACCGGTCAGCATTCCTGAAAATTTATCAGCAACGAATTTAATCTATTCAACAAAGAAACACAAACTGATGAGAGTATTACTACATATTGTGTGATGGCAAATCCTGTACAGTTTCAATACTCTTTTCCAGGTTATTTCCAGATGTGGGTAAATATGCATAACTTTACTGATTGCTCTCCCGGAAACCATGATTTCGCTTTTCAATAAATATGAAAATAAGATTGAGTGTCTGATATGCCCTCATATATGCAGGATCGCTGAAGGCAAAACAGGCATTTGCAGAGTGAGGAAGAATAGCGGAGGATCCTTTGAGCTTCTTACATATGGCGTCCTTTCGGGATATGCGCTGGATCCGATCGAAAAAAAGCCACTTTATCATTTTTATCCCGGCACCAATATACTTTCACTGGGATCATACGGATGCAATATGCGTTGTGATTACTGCCAGAATTACACTATTTCCCAGCGTGTTTCTTCAGGTTATATTTCAAAAACCGGTATTGATAAAATATTAAATGATGCTCATAATGCATTGAACAATATCGGCATAGCCTTTACATACAATGAGCCTGTTATCTGGTTTGAATTCATCCGTGATGTTGCCCGTAAAGCGAGGAAAAAGGGATTGAAAACGGTTATGGTCAGCAATGGGTTTGTCAATAGGGAACCGCTTGATGAAATCATATCATTCACTGATGCTTTCAATATTGATCTTAAGGCGTTCAACAACGACTTCTACAGGAAGCTGACAGGTGCTGACCTTGAGCCTGTTAAAAGCGCCCTGAAACAAATAGCCCGCTCAGGCAGACACCTGGAGATCACAACTCTTATCATCCCCGTCCAGAATGACGATGAAAAGGAAATGGCGATGCAGACTGAATGGATAGCCGGTGAGCTGGGAAAGGATATCCCGTTTCACCTCAGCAGGTATTTCCCTATGTACAAAAGGGAAGATCCGTCCACTTCCCCTGAAATCCTGAAAAAACTGGCTGGAATTGCTTCAAAGAGCTTAAGCTATGTCTATGTAGGTAATATGGCAACTGACGCAGGTCAGAATACGCAATGCCCCGGATGCGGAAAGATCGTTACCAGGAGATCACGTTATCACACAAAGCTTCAGAACCTGGACCGGAAAGGGAATTGCACCGGATGCGGCACAAATATCTACAGACATTTTACTTCTTTCTCTTCTTCGATACAGAACTGAGACGTTCGCACAGCTTGTCAATACCGGCAGCCAATTCTTTGTTGACCATCTGATAATGGACTTTTCTGCTTTTGGGATCAGTCTCTTTTGAAGGATTGTTTATCCTGTGGATCAGCTCGTTCCTGAAATTTACAGCATCGGAAATGATACCTGAGACTTCCCCGGGCTTGTCGTCAGGATGGAGCGCTGAAAAGGTAAAGCAATCTGATATCACTGAATAGATCTGCGTATCAATGTCCTTTTTAAGTCTTCGGATATTTGCCATATAGTGTTAGTTAAATTTAGCATACCAAATTAAAATCCTGGTCTTCTCAACCTGATCTGAAACCTGCAATACTCTTCTCTGCTTTTTCAATATAGAGTTTCCGGAGTGTTTCAATCAGAGGCACCCTGACATTAAATAACTTATCGTCAATACAATAGAATGGCAGAACTATCGGTGAGCTGCCTGTCATGAAGACAGCATCAAATTCTGTTATCCTGTCAGCCCTGACACATGCCAGTCTCACAGTAAAATTATTCTCCCTGCATATCTCAAGAATATGCTTCCGGGTTATTCCGCTGAGTATCATATTGCCGGGAGCTGTCACCAGGGTATCGCCCTTCAGAAAGAAAATATTCGATCTGCTTCCTTCGGTGATCTGTCCTTTTTCATTTACAAGAAGAGCTTCATAACCTCCGTCAAGAATAAGCTTGTGAAAAATGGATGAGCGCAGCTTATGATTGATCACCTTCGAAGCAGGATCCTTCCTCTCGGCATAGAAGAGAATCCCTTTTACTCCATTCTTATATTGTACTGCCGATGGATAGATAGGCTCGATAAAATAGACCAGATAATTTTCCGTGCCTTTGTTATAATTAAAAACGATCTTCAGGTTTATCTCCTTCTTTTTATCCCATTTTGTCAGATTGATAATGTCTTTCTTAATGGTATCAGGATCAGCAAGCAATCTTTTCTTCTGCAGTCTGACGCTTAATGCCAGGCGTTCCATATGATCATAGAAAAATACAGGATAGTTTCTTGTCATTCTGAGCACCTCGTACACCGAATCACCCTCATAAACAAGAGAATTATCGAAGGAATCCGATGGCTGAAGTTTCCCGTTCAGGACGTACTTTTTACCGTAACACTCATTCATGATGTCTCAATTGCGATAACAAAAATACAAACAAATAACTTCTCTCCTCTCAATTCTGATTATATTCGTAGTCGCTTACCTTCAGCGGCATCAATTAATGTATGCAATAGTCGATATTGAGACCACAGGCGGAAGCGCCAGGATCGAAAAGATTACCGAAGTAGCCATTTATCTTCATGACGGTGAAAAGATAACAGGTGAATTTGTCTCCCTTGTAAATCCAGAAAGAAGCATCCCCTATTTCATTACAAACCTGACGGGGATCACAAATGAGATGGTTGAGGATGCACCGCGTTTTTACGAGATAGCAAAAACCATAGTGGAGCTTACCGAGGGAAGGGCATTCGTCGCTCATAACGCAAGGTTCGATTATTCATTTATAAGACAGGAATTCAAATCACTGGGATTTAATTTCAGGAGGAAGATCATCGATACGGTTACTTTAAGCAGGAAGTTGTTCCCAGGGCACAGATCATACAGCCTTGGAAATATATGCCGTGATCTCAGGATCGAAATTAACGGCAGGCACAGGGCATCAGGAGATGCCCTTGCAACGGTAAAACTCTTTGAAATGCTTCTTGAAAAGGACAGGGAGGTAAATGGGAACCGGTCAAATCTCATCAGGAACACAAGGCTTTCAAAGCTGAATCCCAGACTGGATATCTCAAAAATCGATCTTATCCCTGATGAACCGGGTATTTATTACTTCTACAACGAAGCCGGTGAGCTTATTTATATCGGCAAAAGCAGGAATCTTCAGCAAAGAATAAGCACACACCTGTCAAATAACACTTCCAGCCGGACAATGGAGATGCGCGACCTGATCGCCGATATTGACTGGGAAGTCACCGGAAGCGAGCTTATTGCAATGCTGAAAGAGTCATTTGAAATAAAAGAGAACAAGCCATTGTATAACCGGGCACAGAGGAGAACAGGTTTTCAATGGGCGATATTCAGCTTCATGGATGAGAACGGATATCTGAATTTCAGGTTCGGCCAGACCAGTTCAGTCGAAAATCCCCTTTCGGTATTCACATCAAGGGAAAGAGCTAAATCCAGGCTTGCAGGTCTTGTTGAAACACATGAACTGTGCCAGAAGCTTACCGGCCTGTATGAATCTGAAGAAGCCTGCTTCCAGTATCATGTAGGCCTCTGTAAAGGTTCCTGCTGCGGCAAGGAAACACCAAAAAGCTATAATGAACGAGCATTCAGGGCGGCAGATGAATTTGTCTTCTCACGCCGTAATTTCTTTATAATTGATAAAGGACGGAATGAAGAAGAAAGAAGTGCGGTAAAGGTGATAAATGGTAAATATTCCGGGTATGGATACTTCAGTATCAGCGACTTGGGCTTTGGCCTCTCCGCACTGCATGATTGTATCACGTCGGCACCTGATAACAGTGATATCCAGGTAATCCTGAAACAATACATCAGAAGCTATAAAGTCGAAAAAATAATCGAATTCTAAACCCTTATCATTCATAATAATCTGCTGTTACATATTCAATTAATTTTAATTTTGTCATTAATACATTAATAAACCAGGAACCAGGAACAACTAACCAATAACAATATATGGCCTTATTTAAAAGAACAACAAAAGACCTTATTATCAGGATTGATGAATTCTTTGATAATGTAGAACTTGGATTGCTTGTGTTCAGGGAAAGCATAAAATCATATATTGATAAAGATATGGAGGCTTTCAACCGGCATCTTCAGAAAGTGGAGACTCTTGAAAACAACGCCGACAGGCTCCAGAGATCGATTGAAAATGATATGATCACTCATTCAATTCTCCCGCAGCACAGGAGCGAGGTGGTCAAACTGATTGACGAAATGGATGAAATCATTGATACGATAAAAAGCTCCCTGAATGAATTCTATGTTGAAATGCCGGAGATTCCCGCAGCTCTTAACAAGGACATTATAAGCCTGGCCGATACTTCTGCAAATGCTGCTGAAGAACTAATCCCGGCGGCAAGAGCATATTTCACCGCTCCTTATACGGTGAGGGAAAAACTATTAAAAGTATATTATTTTGAAAGCGAGGCAGATAAGATATCCTTAAGGACAAAGAAGCGTATATTCAGCGAAATGAATGAGATAGATCTTGCTCATAAAGCTCACCTGAGGTATATCATCCACCATATTGAGAATATTTCCGATATGGCACAGAAGGCAGCGGACTTATTGGCCGGGATGGCGATAAAGATTATAATATAAAATGGTACTCGGTACTCGGTGCCGGGTGCTCGGTCAGTATGAATCAGACAGTGTGGACCGAGGACCGAGGACCAAGGACCGAGGAACGAGAAACTATCAATAAGCAACATGATCCTATTCTTCCTGACAAGCGGTTTATTCCTCGGCTGGTCCCTCGGTGCAAATGATGCTTCGAATGTTTTTGGTGCGGCTGTAGGATCAAAGATGGTGACGTTCAGGAAAGCAGCAATAATCGCATCAGTAGCAGTAATACTGGGAGCTGTCATCCAGGGAGCCGGAGCCACAGACACACTGGGGAAACTGGGCAGTATAAATGCAATAGGTGGTTCGTTCACACTGGCACTTGCAGCAGCAATTACAGTGTATGTGATGACAAAATTCTCGCTTCCGGTTTCCACCACACAGGCAATAGTTGGAGCCATAATTGGATGGAATCTTTTTACCGGAAATAAAACTGATTCAGGCACTCTTTCGAAAATTGTAGCCACATGGGTATCAGGTCCTGTGCTGGGAGCAGTATTCGCTGTTCTGTTCTATATTATTATTACCAGGATCAAAAGAGCATCAAGAATTCACCTTTTCAGGTTTGAATCATTTCTGAGAACCGGTCTCATTATCGTCGAAGCCTTTGGTGCATACAGCCTGGGTGCCAATAACATAGCCAATGTGATGGGTGTTTTTGCACCGGCATTCAGCCTACAGGAGATAGACCTGGGACTCTTTACACTCTCCTCAAGCCAGCAGCTTTTTCTTCTTGGAAGCATAGCTATCGCGATCGGGATAATAACATATTCAAGGAGAGTCATGGAAACTGTCGGAGGAAATATTATTGAACTCTCTTCAGAAGCTGCGCTTGTAGTGGTACTGGCGCAATCACTCGTCCTTTTTATATTTTCATCATCCGGATTATCAAATTTTTTCGTGAGATTAGGGCTCCCTCCTATCCCATTGGTACCCGTATCAAGCTCACAGGTAATAGTAGGATGTGTAATGGGTATCGGACTCTACAAGGGTGCAAGAAACATTAATTTCAAACTCCTGGGGGAGATAGGCATCGGATGGATTGCAACGCCTGTAATGTCGGGATTGCTTGCATTTTTCTCACTCTTCTTTGTTAAGAATATCTTCAGTATTGATGTCGGATATAAGGTCATTGAAGGTGCAGTTGCAGAAGCTGTTATCACAACTGATCCAGGCATATCTGAAATAATAAAATATCTTTTGCTTGCCATATTGATAACCGGCGTCCTGGTTGCTTTTTATTATTACTTCATTGAAAGAAAGAAAAAAAGGGAACTAAAAATTTCTGAAGAAAAATTCTGGCACTATCTGAAATGAACAGTAAATATTACCTGGGCATAGATATAGGAGGTACAAAATGCGCCGTAATAGCTGGTACGGAAAACATGGAGATCCTTGATAAGGTTGTTTTCCCGACCGAAACTCAGAGGGGGCCCGAACATGCAATAAGTCTTCTGCTGAAAAATGCCTCTTCAATTACCGGGAAACTTGGGTTGCAAGGACTTCAGTCAACGGGTATAAGCTGCGGGGGACCGCTCGACAGCAGAAAAGGCATTGTACAATCCCCTCCCAATCTGCCCGGCTGGGATAATATTCCCATTGTTGAAATGTTCACAGATGCATTCCATGTCCCGGCATATCTGCAGAATGATGCTAACGCATGCGCCCTGGCTGAATGGAAGTACGGGGCAGGAAAAGGTTCTGATAATATGATATTCCTGACTTTCGGAACCGGTATGGGCGCAGGAATTATCATCGGCGGAAAATTATATTCCGGCAGCAATGATCTTGCCGGTGAAGTCGGACATATCCGCCTTGCGGATGACGGTCCTGAAGCATACGGCAAAAAAGGTTCATTTGAAGGATTTTGCAGCGGCACAGGGATCGCCCTGACAGCTAAAAGAATTATCACTGAGAAACTTAATGGCGGAGAAACTGTTTTGTTCTGTCCGGATATTGAAACGGCCGGCAAAATAACCACTAAAGATGTTGCAGAAGCTGCTGCAGCAGGTGATAAGACGGCGCTTGAGATCTTTGAATTTTCCGGGAAACAACTGGGAAAAGGATTGTCGATACTGATTGATATCCTCAATCCTCAGGTTATCGTGATCGGCAGCATTTATGCCCGCTGCAGGCAATTCATCGAACCAGCGTGTATGGAAATTATTGAGCAGGAAGCACTGGAGCCGGCCAGGTCGGTTTGCAGGGTGGTTCCCGCGGCACTTGGAGAACAGGTAGGCGATTATGCAAGCCTGAGTGTGGCCATTATCGGGCAAACCGGCAACTTATAAATACTTTGAATCCAATGAACATTAAAGACAAAACAAAGACTCTTACACGCAGGACCTTTGTTAACCGGACTGCTGCAGGAAGTGCATTTTTCTTATTTGGTCCACTGGCAAACATATTTTCTTCTGATCTGCAAAAATCAAAACACAGGATCCACATGATTGGCCATGCTCATATTGATCCGGTCTGGCTCTGGCCCTGGCCGGAAGGGGTCGCGGTGGTTTACAGTACATTCCGCTCAGCGCTTGAACGCATGAAGGAAACGCCTGATTTTACATTCACGGCAAGCTCTGCACAATTCTACCAGTGGATCGCAGAAAATGACCCTGCGATGCTTGACGAGATAAGAAAACGTGTTGATGAAGGCCGCTGGAACATCGCAGGAGGATGGTGGGTGGAACCTGATATGAATATTCCCTCCGGCGAGGCAATGGTCCGGCAGGGCCTCTATGGTCAGCTGACATTTCAACGGCTTCTTGGACGCAGAGCTACAGTAGCAACCAATCCTGATTCATTCGGACATACAGGCACACTTCCCCAGATAATCAAAGGACAGGGGATGGAAAATTATATTTTCATGCGCCCCGGAATAAGGGAAAAAACTCTTCCTTCCGATCTGTTCTGGTGGGAAGGACATGACGGGACACGTGTTCTTACTTACAGAATACCAATCAGTTATAACGACAGCGGCTCTGTAGGGAAACGAATTGAGGATGTACTTACACAGTTCAGGAACCAGCCAATGAATAGTTATATGGTATATTATGGTGCCGGCGATCATGGAGGCGGTGCAACCAAAGAAAACATACAATCAATCAATGAGCTGAAAACAGAAAAAAATGGTCCGGTTGTTTTCTACAGTACCACAGACAATTATTTCAGGGAGATCAGGGAAGAAAAGAACCTTAACCTTCCTGTTGTGAAAGATGACCTCCAGCATCATGCAGTCGGTTGTTATACAGCAGAGTCCGAAATCAAGAAAGGGAACCGTCAGTCAGAGGCGGCACTGGTCACCGCTGAGAAAATAACTTCGATTGGTTCTGTGGCATGGGGAGCAGACTATCCGAAGGATGAATTTATATCTGCCTGGCAAAGAGTACTTTTTCTCCAGTTCCATGACAGCCTCGCAGGGACATCTGTACCGGAACACTCTCAGCATGCCCGTGAAGGATATGGTTATGCAATGGAGATTGCACATCGTGCAACATATATTGCGCTTCAAAAGCTTGAGAGCCGGGTGCCATCAGAAGATCCTGATTCCAGGTATCTTGTTGTATTCAATCCGCATGCATGGGAAGTTACAGAGAACATTGAATATGATCTGGGCTGGAATTTCTCTGAATCTTCACATATTGAAGATGATTTGGGTAAAGCTCTCCTCCATCAATGGATTTCAGCATCGACAGAGACAGGTAACAGAAAAAGACTGCTGGCCCAGGTTACTCTTCCTCCTTATGGCTATCGCCAGATAAGCCTGCGGACAGGCGATCCTGCAACTTTAATTAGTCCCGCAACTTCAGAAGAGAGGGAACTGGAAAATGAATTCCTGAAAGTAACCTTCTCTGATAAAGGGTCACTCGGCATCTACGACAAGAATAACGGGAAGGATCTCTTTAAAGGAGGAAGGACAGGATGCAGGGCGGTTGTTATCAATGATCCCAGCGATACATGGAGTCATGACATAAAAACCTTTTCAGATGAGATCGGAACCTTTGGAGATGCAACTTTCAAAGTGCTGGAAAAAGGCCGGCTGAGAGCTAAAATCAGGGTCAAAACAACTTATGGAGATTCCAGCCTTACAATTGACTGGATGCTCTCCGCTGGGTCACGGCTCCTTAGCGCTGAAGTCAAACTTGACTGGCATGAACATCTCAAAATGCTTAAGTTTTCTTTTCCGATAGACATTGATACTCCGGTTGCAACATATGAAACACCGTACGGTAATATTCAAAGGCCGGTTAACGGCGATGAAGAACCGGGACAGAGGTGGATTGACATTACAGGTAATACTAAGGGCATGGTTTATGGATTAACCGTGATCAATGACGCAAAATATGGTTATAATGTACCCGGAAATGACCTGAGGATCTCAGTTGCCAGGTCGGCTGTATATGCACATCATAATCCAAAGGTGCTGGATATGAATGCTGAACATATATGGCAGGACCAGGGTATCCAGACTTTCCGGATGCTGGTAGTTCCGCACACGGATACATGGGAAAAGTGCAATATTGCAAGGATAGCAGAGGAATTCATTTCGCCTCCTTTGATTATCTACCAGGGCATCCATGGAGGGACGATGCCTAAGTCTGCGTCTTTCCTGTCGTCACATTCAGAGAATGTGGTCATTTCTGCGGTGAAGCTTGCTGAAGAAGGAGATGATATTATATTACGCTGTGTTGAAACATCGGGACTGACTGTTGACGCGGCTCTCGTTCTGGGATTTGCCGGTAAAAACTGGAAAGGCAGTTTCCGGTCGTACGAAATAAAGACACTCAGGATGAACAGACAAACCGGTAATATACGGGAAGTAAATCTGCTGGAAGAATGATTCACATGTACTCACCCCCTTTTCTTCCCCCTCTCTGCTAAAGCAAAGAGGGGGGATCTGCTCATTTATAATAAATTAAGCCCCCTTCCTTACTTCAGCAGGGAAGGGTCCCAATAGCTATCGGGAGGGGGATGGGTACATGAAATATTTATTTAATCTTTGCTTCTCATCACATTCTTCTTATCCGGAAGTTTAATACTCTTAACCTGAACAACTTCTTCAAGAATAAGCACAATATCACCGTCAACCGGTGAGGTAACGGTGAGAATATTCCCGTCATCAGAGCCGGTTCCATCAGAGTACGAATTCTTTACCGGGTCAAACCACCTGACACTGTAATTATGTCCTGCAGGTTTTCTTATCATAATTGTTTCTTTTACAGGGATATAGGCAAGTATGGTCTTATTATTTGTTGTTTTGGTTACAGATACAAAATGGTTATAGACTTTATCCCCTGGCTGATTTACCAGCAGGTCCTGAGCAGGGTAGAAATCCCACCATGCAAACCGCTTAATGAATTGTGCAAGATAACCCATCTGGATTGATCCCGGGAAATTTATGCTGACGTCCCATGATGATGTTCCTGTAGCATCCTCATGGTTAAGAATCTGTTCTCCTTCCCTGAGCCACGGCCATATGCCGTTTGCCCCATATGTGACACCGGCAATGGGTGTGGCAAAGATGCTCCAGTATGAAGCGTTGCGAACATCTTTATCGGTGATCCTGAAAAATATCTGTTCGTAATTCGGTTCCAGGTTAATTAGTGGTCTGGCCGGCAGATGCGCCCACATTTTGCTCATCGGACCCTTGGTTATCCAGTTGACCGTTCCTTCCGAATTGCTGTGACTGCTCTGGTATCCTATAATACTGAGCCAGGGCTCATCCTTATAAACCTCGCCTATCCATGAGGTACCGCTGGGATGCAATGTAGCTATGCCCTGGTGTGTGCCGTCAAAGACTGCCCTGCCGATCGTTTTCCAGCGCTGTTCATAGTTGCCTGTATAAAATCCGTCACCGCCAAGTATCCATACAACATGATTGCCTCCATACCTGGCAACTATATATTTTGCCAGCAGAATAGCCTGATCGTCAGGAAGGTAATAACCCGGGCTCAGTTCCTTTCCGGCAGCCACCGGTAATGCCCATAAGATTACCGGTGCAGCAACAAGTCCATATTCATTTACCTTGTCTATTTTCCTGTCAATCCGTTTAAAAAATTCAGGATTTATGCTTATCCGGCCACATCCCCGGATAGCAACAAGGCCTTCAGCATTCTTATCGCATCCCCGGAATTCAGTTGTCACTAACTGAATAGCACTGTAATTATTTGATGAGCGCTGCTGAAGATACTTGTCCCATTCACTATCAGTTGACTTCATTGCGCCATTCCACGCTGTACAGGCGAGCCAGAAGAAAGGAGCTCCATCGGCATGTTTAAGGTAATATGTGCCCGGAGGATTGATTATGGGACCATGTTTGTAGATATCCTTCTGGTCGGTATTTGGTTTACAGATAAACGCTCCCTTCTGGTTATTCAATCCTGTATTCTTTGTATCAGAGCATTTTGTCTCGAAGGTCCATTTGCCTGTTTCAAAGGGCATGAACCTTGCCCTCCACACATCTCCCCCGTCCCAGAATCCGTTAATGGTTTTTTGATTGCCTGAAGGCGAAGTGAATGCCACCTCAAAGCTCCTGACATCCTGGATCGGATTTTCATAAGCAACACTGCTGGTAAATGATAACTCATATTTATGCCATTTCACAGCACCCTGAATCTGCGAAAGGAGTGTTGAGCAGTAAAAAGTTATAATAATTGAAACAGAAAAGATTTTTTTCATGATCATAGAATTTTATCTGATAAAAACTAAATATCAAAAAACTATATAAAGATCATTTATTTTACTGAAATTAGTAAGATTAAATTGAAAAGAAATTAACCGCAAAGGACGTAAAGTCCCGATAGCTATCTGGATTACGCAAAGGTCGCAAAGAATGCCATTAATTGCATTTTCTTTGCGTGCTTTGCATCAACTTTGCGAACTCTGCGGTTAAAAAGAAAATTACTATGAATAATATAATAGCCACAATCAGGGAAGAACTCATCAGGAATGCAGATGAAAAAACCAGGATCCAGGGAGAGAAATATTTTAAGGAGAGCATTAAGATCTACGGCCTTAAATCGGCTCAAACAGAGCAGATCAGTAAAGAGTATTACAAAACCATCACAGATAAATCAAAAGATAATATCTTTTCATTATGTGAAGAATTATGGAAATCCGGTTTCATAGAAGAAGCAGGCGTTGCCTGCATGTGGTCGTACAATGTAAGGAAGCAATATGAGCCTGCAGATTTTATTACTTTTGAAAGGTGGGTGAATAAATATGTCTCAAATTGGGCAGCATGCGACACATTATGTAGCCATACTGTGGGTACTTTCATTGAAATGTATCCTTCTTACCTTAAGGAACTTAAAAGATGGGCAAAGTCCGTGAACCGCTGGGTAAAGCGTGCATCTGCCGTTACGCTGATAGTACCTGCCCGCAAAGGTCTGTTCCTTGCTGATATTTTTGAAATAGCTGATATCCTGCACTCTGACACGGATGATATGGTTCAGAAAGGGTATGGATGGATGCTTAAGGTTGCGAGCCAGGCTCATCAGAAGGAGGTGTTCGATTATATTATGAGAAAGAAGAAAACCATGCCACGAACATCCCTGAGATATGCGATTGAAAAAATGCCGCCGGAATTAAAAGCTAAAGCAATGGCCAAATAGTCAGTGCGGTTGATTAAATTTGCATCAGTAAAAGGAGAGACAGATGAAAAGCAAAATATTATTCTTTATAACCATAATGATGCCTATGGTTTCATTTTCGCAGGACAGGATCACAGGACACGACTTTGCCACAAGGTCGGAAGTTATCGCCCGCAACGGTATGGCAGCAACGAGCCAGCCGCTGGCCACACAGGTTGCCATCGACATTCTCAAAAAGGGAGGCAACGCCATTGACGCTGCCATAGCAGCAAATGCCATGCTGGGACTTGTTGAACCGACAGGCTCAGGCATTGGCGGTGATCTTTTCGCAATTATCTGGAGCGCCGATAAAGGCAAACTTTACGGGCTTAATGCCAGCGGAAGGTCTCCCAGATCGCTTAAGCTGGAGTACTTCAAGGAGAATGGGTATGAATTCATACCCTCGCGGGGACCATTGCCTGTTTCTGTTCCGGGATGTGTTGACGGCTGGTTTGAGATGCACGATATGTTCGGACGGCTGCCGATGAAAGATATACTGCAGCCTGCGATCAGCTATGCCCGTGAAGGCTTCCCTGTTACTGAAGTCATTGCATATTATCTTGAGAGAGGTGTTAATGCACTCAAGGAATATCCCAACGTAAAGGAAGTGTACATGCCCGATGGAAAAGTTCCTGCAAAGGGCGAGATATTTAAAAATCCCCTGCTTGCCAATACACTCGAAAAAATAGTAAAGGGCGGTCGTAATGAATTTTACAGGGGTAGCATTGCACGTGATATTGCTGCATTCATGAAGAAACAGGGCGGATTTATTACCTATGATGACCTGTCGCGTCATCACTCGGAATGGGTTGAACCTGTAAAAACAACATACCGCGGATACGAGGTATGGGAATTGCCGCCTAACGGACAGGGTATTGCTGCTCTACAGATACTTAATATTCTTGAAGGATATGACATTGCATCAATGGGCTTTGGATCTACGGAATATGTTCATCTTTTTACTGAAGCAAAAAAGCTTGCATTTGAGGACAGGGCAAAATACTATGCTGATCCGGTGTTCAGTAAGGTTCCTGTAGAACAGCTTATTTCAAAAAAATATGCAGCGGAAAGGCGCAAACTCATTGATCCGGTAAAAGCTGCCAGGCTTTATGATGCCGGACTCATTGAAGCAGGAAACACTATTTATCTGACTATTGCAGATAAATATGGTAATATGGTATCACTTATTCAGAGCAATTACCGTGGCATGGGATCGGGAATGTGTCCCACCGGATTGGGATTCATCCTGCAGGACAGGGGTGAAATGTTCAGTCTTTCACCCGGACATGCCAATGTATTTGCACCAGGGAAGAGACCGTTTCATACAATCATACCTGCATTCATAACGAAGGAAGGCAAGCCATGGATAAGCTTCGGTGTAATGGGTGGTGATATGCAGCCCCAGGGACATGTCCAGATTGTAGTAAACATCATTGATTTCAAGATGAATCTTCAGGAAGCGGGCGATTCTCCCCGTATCTATCATACAGGCTCATCCGAGCCTACGGGAGAGCAAATGACCGACGGAGGTACACTCCATCTTGAAAGCGGATTCCGTCCTGAAGTCATCCAGAAATTATTGTCGATGGGACACAGTATCCAGGGTAACTTAGGCGGTTTCGGCGGCTACCAGGCGATAATGTGGGATGAAAAGAATAAAGTCTGGTACGGGGCTTCTGAATCGCGGAAGGATGGGCAGGCTGCTGGATATTAAACGGTTAACTATGACCGGATTATATCATTGCATGATTGCTTAATCGCACTATTGCATGATTATATCTCACATTTCCATTTGCTATTCCGATTATTATGTTGTAGATTAACAATTTCGAAACAGAGCAAATTAATTAGTTTGAATATGGTTACAACAAACGAGGCACTCATTCAGAAAGTCTTCCATGAGATGCTGATCTATAAGCCATCTCTTCAGAAAATGCTCGTGGCTGATGAAGAGGAGGAGGAAACTCCGGACCCGCGCATGCAGGGGGATATTATCATTAAAAACTTCCCATGGCCTGTCGGGATAGAGCTGAGGAGGTTATTCTCAGCCTCAATGCGTCAGCCCGACCGCGGGAGGCTTGACCAGATCTTCAAGACCATAGAACGCACCATGCAGTTCATAAGCTTCGTGATGATATGCCAGGTATGGAAGGATAAGAAAGAGGGGAAACTTGTTGTTTCCGATAACCTGGCAAAAGATTTCCAGGGCAGGATGCTGGTGCTGAGCATGGGTAACTATACCTGGCTCATAAGGGCTATCGGAAGTAATATGAAGGATAAATCAGTGCCATGGTTTCTCCCTGAAATGGGTGAGAATTTCGATAATAAATTCTTCGCTGCCCTTGATTTCTGGGTGCCGGAACGTAACGAAGTCGGTCATTACCAGATAAATCTGACGCAGGAAGAGATTGAAAGAAGATGTGTGGAGTATGAAGAAAAGCTTGCCTATATACTCTGCCGGATAGCCTTCCTTTGCAAATACAGGCTTGTTTCCGTTCGGGAGATAAAGGTCAACCATCCAAAGAACCAGTCGGCGAAATTCAACCATGTTGTCGATATCCTTAACAGTTCCGATTCCGATTTTACGGCAAAAGAACTGGAAGAGGAGAAATTTGCAGAGAGCCAGTCGGTACTGCTGATGAAGTCGCTCAAAAACATGGAAGAATACCTCAACCTCTCCCCTCTCATCATAGACACCAATTCCGAGGTAATTGACAACAAGGAGAAGTTCGATATCAAGAAGGATATTTTCATGTACACAAAATTCCGCAGTGATCATCTTATGTATATCGGAACAGAAGTGACAGAGAAATGTGATCTGCGAAGCCTGCATAATTATAATATCCTTCTGGAGCAGTTCAAGGATATGATGGTTACTATCTCTGGCACACCATTGGCATCATGATTTACTTTGTTTCAAGTTTCAGGTTCCAAATTCAACTTGAAACTTGTAACATGGAACATGGAACTTTATGACAGGAAACGCCAGGCTTGTTTAATCAAGTAATTTTCAAAGGAAAGCAGGACTAACAACATTGATCATGAAATCCCCCTTCAAGTTCCTCGACAGCTACACCAAAGATGACCGCGACATCTTCTTCGGACGCGACCATGAAATTGAAGAACTCTATCAGCGGGTTTTTGACAGCAAGCTTTTGTTGGTTTATGGCGTTTCCGGCACTGGCAAGTCCTCACTTATCCACTGCGGGCTCGCAAATAAATTTCAGGAAACCGACTGGCTGCCGCTGGTAATCCGCCGCGGAGGAAATATTATAGAAAGCATGGCTTATGCCATTAAAACTGCATCAATAACTGAACAGCAGAGCAAGTTTGTATCTCCGGGGGATTTTAAAAAAGCAGTTAGGTCTTTATATCTCGATCATTACAAACCTGTTTTCTTCATTTTTGATCAGTTTGAGGAGCTCTTCATTTTCGGAGATAAGGAAGAAAGAAAATCATTTATTCAGATTGTCAAATCGCTGTTTGAATCTGATCTTCAGTGCCGTCTGATCTTTGTGATGCGGGAAGAGTACATGGCAGGCATCACAGAGTTTGAGAAATATATCCCAACCATCTTTTCAAACAGGGTGCGAATAGAAAAGATGTCACACAGGAACGCCCTTGAAGCTATAAAAGAACCCTGCAAAGTATTTAATATCAGTCTTGAAGAAGGATTTGCTGAAGCACTTCTTGAGAAGCTGAGTCCCGAAGAAACAGATGTGGAACTGACATACCTTCAAGTCTTCCTTGACAAGATATTCCGTTTAGCCACCGGGTTTCTTCCTCCCCCTGGGGGTGAATCAAAAGGGGGGTACTCCTTATCTTTCACACATGCCCTCCTTCAGAAAACCGGAAACGTCTTCGACCTGCTGGGCAGTTTCCTTGACGAACAGATTACTCTTCTTGATAATCCTGATAAGGGGATGGCTGTGCTGAAATCCTTTGTGTCAGTAAAAGGTTCACGAAGACAGTTGTTTCCGGAAGAAGCATCTGAATATGCCCAAACACTTGGCCAACCTGTTGAAAAACCGGAATTGAAGGACCTGCTCCAGATATTTATTAATTTGCGGATACTTCGTGACAAGGATGATAGTGGTAAATATGAACTCAGGCATGATGCCCTGGCAACGAAGATATATGAGAAAATAACACTTGTTGAAAAAGAGATACTCGAAATCCGTCAGTTTGTTGATAATGCTTTTAACAGCTACAGGAAGAGAGGAGTCTACCTTTCTTCTGATGACCTTAATTACATAGCCCCGTATGAAAGCAGGCTCTTTCTATCAAGGGAGCTATCAGATTATATCAATGATAGCAGGGAAAGACTAACCAGAGCAAAACGAAGAAGACGGAATATGGTTCTTGCGTCAGCAATTGCTTTGCTTGTAATTCTTACGGGTTTTACCATCTGGGCATTAATTGAGAAAAAAAATGCAGATGAAGCCGGATTAAGTCAACTTGAATCTATTCTGAAACTGAATGAGAATTTCGAGAAAGTCATAAAAAGCCAGGAAGAGAGAAAGAATGAAATATATCAATTGTTTGAGATGTCATACCTGACTCATCCATTTGAACTAAAGGAGCTCTGGAATAAAGCCACAGTTATAAAGAAAGCATCAGGTGAACTGACTGAATTCATTAAACAGCTGCAATACAATATGTTATCAGAGTCTGAGAAAATCAGCCTGGATTCAGCACTGAATACAAGTCTTGCAAATGTTAAAAATAAATATGATTCAAAAATCCCATATAATATATTGTTCAAAAAGAATATAAATTCAGAATTATCCAATGTTGCATTATTAAAGCAAAGAATCCAGACCTACAAAAAAACTATTTATAATCAGGTTGAAAGGAAAGACTGGGAAAAAGTCAGGTTCGGTATTGATACGGAAAAACGTTATACTAATGTAAAAGGTGATTCTGTTTCGTGGGAGGAAGCAAATTTCAGGGAAACAATTTTAGCCGGAACTATTACCAATCTCAATAATTTAATTACAGAAATAAATTACATTGAACTTGATGCCGTGACGCTTTTCTACAGCTGGTTAAGTCCTGGAAGTTTTTCTTTTAATCAGATTCAGCCGATAATAATACCTAAAAGCACCTATGTTATAGAGGGCAGCAATTATAATGCTACCCTGATGCTTTCGGCATTTGATACCAGAACAAATATGGAAGCATATATTTTTGAGGGAGAGAACATTCTAACGGAATCTGATATGGAAAATACTTCTGACAAGATTCCGCTTATAAGCAAGAAAGGTAAGATTGAAATTAGATTACATCCGGATAGCGCTGGATTAAAAAAGTATTATGGATTTATCTCAGTGAAAACTCCAACCGGTGATTCAAGAAAGTACGTATTTGCATCTGAATACAGTGTAGGGTTGCCGAATATTATAATCAGCCCCGTTGGAGGTAATATACTTTACAGGGGAATTGAAAATCTGCTTAATATTAATATCCCGGGAGTTAAACCAGATAATATCAAGGTCAGGGTAGCAAACGGTGTAATAGCTATAAATGATAAGGGACAATTCACCTTTAAAGCTGATCAATGGGATATGACAACCATTTACGTACAAGCGCTAATTGATGATAATGAGATCTCTTTCCCGCCTCTTGAGTTCAGGGTAATTGACACTCCCGATCCAACTGTTTTTATTAGAGGCAAAAAAGGAGGAGAAATTTCAGTCAGCGATATTCTTGCTTCGAAGGGACTTGAAGCCCGGCTTGATAATTTTTACTATGTTGTAAAATACGAGATTATTGGATTTAGTTTATTATACTCTGATCCTTCAGGTGATGTTCTTTTTAAAAGTGATGGACCTGCATTTTCTGAAAAACAAAAAGCATTTGTCTCTAAAATAAAGGCAGGTAAAAATTTGTACATAAAAGACATTCAGATTCGTGGTCCGGATGGGAAGATCCGTGATATGAATTCATTGATATTTACAATTGCTGAATAATGAAATCCCCCTTCAAATTCCTCGACAGCTACACAAAAGAAGACCGCGACATCTTCTTCGGACGCGACCTTGAGATTGAAGAACTCTACCAGAGAGTCTTTGACAGTAAGCTCCTGCTGGTTTATGGAGTCTCCGGCACAGGAAAGTCCTCTCTTATTCACTGCGGGCTTGCAAACAAGTTCCAGGAGACGGACTGGCTGCCGCTGGTAATCCGCCGCGGAGGAAATATTATAGAAAGCATGGCTTATGCCATTAAAATTGCATCAATAACTGAACAGCAGAGCAAGTTTGTATCTCCGGGGGATTTTAAAAAAGCAGTCAGGTCTTTATATCTCGATCATTACAAACCTGTATTTTTCATTTTTGATCAGTTTGAGGAGCTCTTCATTTTCGGAGATAAGGAAGAGCGCAGGTCATTCATTCATATTGTTAAATTATTAACAGAATCGGACCTTCAGTGCAGGATGATCTTGGTGATGCGTGAAGAGTACATGGCAGGGATCACAGAGTTTGAGAAGTTCATCCCGACCATTTTTTTAAACAGGGTACGCATTGAGAAAATGTCGCACAGGAATGCTCTGGATGCAATTAAAGAGCCTTGTAAAATATTCAATATCAGTCTTGAAGAGGGATTTGCAGAGTCACTTCTCGAGAAACTTAGTCCGGATGAAACGGATGTAGAACTAACATATCTCCAGGTCTTCCTTGACAAGATATTCCGATTAGCTACCGGGTTTGTTCCCCCCCTTGGGGGGGAATTAAAAGGGGGGTCAACACCCCCTGGGGGGGAATCAAAAGGGGGGTCATCAACTACTCCAGGAAACGAAGTTGGGTTATCTTTCACCCTTGCCCTCCTCGAAAAAACCGGTAATGTATCCGACCTCCTTGGCAGCTTTCTTGACGATCAGATTGCTCTAATGGAGGATCCTGAAACAGCAATGTCCGTACTGAAAGCGTTTGTTTCAGGTAAAGGGACAAAGCGTCCTGCCAGTGAACAGGAGGCAATTGACAACATCCGCTCCTTCGGGAAGGAAATATCGCAGGAAAAAGTTAAAGAACTGATTCAGTCATTTGTAAAGCTCAGGGTTTTAAGAGATAAAGATGATAATGGCAGGTACGAACTGAGGCATGATGCACTAGCAGAAAAAGTATACGAAAAATTCTCGACTGCCGAAAAAGAGCTGCTTGAGATACGGCAGTTCATTGAAAATTCATACCAGTCCTGGCTTAAACGCAGGATCCTTCTGAATAATGATGACCTGAACTTTATTTCAGGAAAAGATTCCTTATTAAATCTGAATACTGACTTAAAAGGATTTCTTGATGAAAGCAGGAAACATCAGAAGGCCAGATTAAAGACAATAAAAAGACTTACAGCCATTTCTGCGGTTGCTTTTCTTCTATTACTTTCAACTCTTGCTTATACTTTGATAAAAAGGGCCAAAGTATCAGAATCCATTTTATATGCAAAAGAATCTGTTTCACAGTTTACCAGGCCAATAGACAGGCTGTGCTTTGCAGCTGCTGCATGGGATACATATAAAGGTGAAGATGCAAAAGAGGCATTATTAAAAGCATTTAATAACCTGATCAGAAATCCGGGAGAGGATGAAGATTTCAAGAAGCTCAGACAGAAATATTTAATAGAGTTTAAACCTATATCTTCGTCTATTGAATTTGCAGAATGTTCGAAGGACAACAGGTTCATATACGGTTATTCAGCAGATTCAATTTTTATCTGGAAAAGAAATGGTGATCTGTTATCTGGATTCAACCTCGGCAAATCATTCCCGATTTCCCTTATAATGAGTGATGATGGCGAATACATTGGGACTGTTAGCTTTGACAGTACTTTTACTGTATGGGATAACAAGGGAAATATCAGGTTTTCACGTAAGATAGTCTATAATCCTGTAAATCCGTATCAGATATTCAGATTTGCAAAAGACGACAAGATCATCGCTATATCGAGCGATAAAGATGCAGAACTGCTTGATATTAACGGTGATATTATACAATCATTTGAGCTTCACAGAGGCACGGTCAACGCTGTTGATATTTCACCTGACAGTAAATTTATCGTAACAGCATCTTCAGATAGTACGATCAATGTCTGGTATCTGAATTCAGATCAGCTCCGGTATGATCTTTACAGGACTATTACTTCCCATACCGATACAATATGGAGCGTTGATTTCGCAAAGGATAACCGGTTCCTACTTTCAACGTCTGCTGACGGGAAAATTCGCGTTACCAGCATAAACAACGATGTTGTCTTTGATGTCAAAGAAGAATATATTTATGCCTTTTTAAATGAAATATCTTTCGGGTATCCGTTCTTTTCGGAATTTGATGAAACAGGAACTGGTATCGTTTTCAAGTCATCAGACCATAAATTTAACCGGGAAAAAGATTTTATGGCTGCTCTCTATGTTGATATATATTATCATTTTGCCCAGGCAGGAGAAATTAAAAGGTTCGATTATATTAAGTTTTCACCCGATCAGAATCTTCTTGTCTATGTATCAGGAGATGATGTATCATTGATATCCCGGGCGATCTTCAATCATTCAGAATATACCCTGATTAACAATTATCGATTATTACAGATCAGAGGTATGAAACCATTCTTTTCACCAGATGGAAGATATGTTTATTCAATAGGCGACAGGCACTTGGAAAGCTGGTTCATTGATATTGAAACAATAGCCGGGATAGCCCTGGATTATTATGGTAAATGGTATAAATACCTAGATTAAAGCCCGGGCATATTCAGGAGATCAAATTCCCACATATTAAAGGGTAACAATGGCAATCGTGTCATCGATCTGTAGAAATCGGGAATAACGAACATCAAAAAACACATTACGTATACAAAAGACATAGGGATTATCACAGCCCTGAAGAATACAATACGTTCAGATTTACTCCAATTAATGTAGTTTGAGCCGGGAAGAGTGAAAATAAATGCAAATAGGAAAGGAATAAAGACAATAATTCCGACGTTCAATACTATACCAGCCAGCGGCCAGTGCATAGTTTTCCATAATAATCCAAGCATGACGACGGTAAGAATAATACTTGATGAAAATCCTATATATTTCAGGAATGTGTTGTTATGGTATCTCTTCAGAAATATCACAGATGAAAAAAATGAAGAACATGCAAGACCAGAAAATCCAATTGTATAAAAGGTTCCTGATAATGGCCATCTTTGACTTTTGAAAATAATTGCTATAACTACTACTAATAAGAATACAAAAGTCCAATTGTAATATTTTCGTGCAAGCCAGACTAAAATAATAACTGCTAAAAGATTCAAGAATAATAATATTGCGCCTATCAGAGAATTAAAAATAAATATAAATATCAGGCTGACAGGGAGAAAGGAAAGTAAAATTATGTTCAATACCCTTTTAAGTTTTCTATTCTTTTGTCTATAGATATCTGTATCAGGCTCTGACATTTTTACAAGATTTATGCAATTAAAGTTAAACCAATTTCAGACAATCCGCAATTATTTTTTAATCAAAAAACTGAAGTTCAATAAATGTATCCCTTGGTGATTCTTTGTGTCCTGGTGCCTTAGTGGCTGTTTTTCTTGCCACCAAGACACTAAGACACCAAGGTTCACAAAGACAGATTATATGGTTGATAATCAGCTTCTTTTGAAATTTCAGTTATTTTTTCTATATTTACTTGATTGTGCAGTTCCTGATCCTGCGCAAATATTAAAAGCTCTATAAGAAATTACTGATCACTGTATTAACAAAAGGAAGTATGCCGAAAATTCCTTAACCAGAGTGGGCTAATTTAATCTCTTACTTATGAAAAAAAGTACCTTTTTTGTTGGTATAATATCAACTGTTTTGCTTCTTATGGGAGTTCTGATGAAGGGTCTTCACTGGCCCGGTGCCGGAGTCGTAATTACTGTTGCAGTGGCAACCTTCGCATTGGGTTATGCCATCTTATTCTGCCTCGATAAAAACAAGAGTGCACAGACAGGACTGGAGAAGTTCTCCAATGTTATGGCCATGCTTACAATGATAATTGTTTCAGTCTCGTTCCTCTTTAAAGCTATGCACTGGCCCGGAGCAGGTGTCGGTATAAATACCGCACATTTATTCCTGCTCGTCATGATCGTTGTTTTGTATATCCAGGGATCAAAAGAAACGGACCCGGGAAAGAAGCTTCATCTTGACAGTTCAGCGATAATCCTGACATTCATCACGGCTATTTCAATCTATATATGGTTGAGAACACGTGTCGCATAGCATAAAAAAAATATTTTACATCATCAGTCTATCAGCAGAAAAGGAAGTATGAGCATGAAAGTAAATCCCATTGATATAAGCAACGAATCACTCTGGCAGTCAAGGTTTGGCGATTCTGCCGGAGTGGCCGACGATGCTTTAAAGAATCTCAAGAAAGCCGAAAAGGCAAAATATCAAAGGGGAATTGCATATGCTAAACTTACAGCTGCAGCTGCATACTTCCTTCAATCTAAAAATGAGCCGGCCCTGAAATACCTGTCAGATATCTTCCACTGGTTTGAAGAAAATAAACAGGAGAAAGGATATGTAAGGGCACTCCTGCTGAAGGGTAATATATTCGAGAGCTTCGGTGATTATGAAAAGACCCTTCATCTCTGGCTGGAAGCATACAAAGCTTCTGTAGAGATTCATGATAAGGAATCAGAAGGAGAATCCTGCAGTCAGCTCGGACTGATATATTCAAGGCTGTGCAACTTTCCCAAATCACTGGAATACTTCAACAAGGGACTGAAAATCAGGGAAGAGTTCAGAGATGAAAATGCCGCGGCATCTTCTCTAAACAGGATTGGAATGGTTTTGCGGCAGATGAAAAAATATGATGAGTCACTGGAATACTATTTCCGGAGTTTTGATATCCGTAAAAAGAATAAACAATTTTCCGCCATTCCATGGACCCTGCTCGGCATTGCCAGCACTTACGAGGAGATGGAGAAATACCAGGAATCGCTTGAATATTATGAACAGGGATTAACCGGAGGCGATAAGCGATGCACAATGCAATGCATGCTTGGTGCAGGACGTGTATACAGCCGTATGGGTGATTCTTCTCAGGCTGAGGAACGCCTGGAACAATCCCTTCAGATGGCAAGTGAGCTCAACTCAATGGCTCTAATTGCAGAAGCAAATGCTGCACTGGCGGCTCATTACGAGCTATTCAGGAAACCGGATAAGGCTCTAAACTGCTTCAAGCAATACCTCAGGGCAAAAGAGGTATTTCAGAGCAACGAGGTCCAGAGCAAGCTCAGCAACATAGAGGTTGCACATGCAGTCGAGAAATCCGAACAGGAAAAGGAGATCTACCGGCTCAGGCACGTCGAGCTGAAAGCTGCCTACGACATCATCGAAGAGAAAAACAGGGATATAACGGCAAGTATCAATTATGCCAGTCGCATCCAGAGAGCCATGCTTCCCAATCCGCATGAAATCAGCGGTTTACCGGAAAAAAGCTTTATCCTTTATTTCCCCAGGGATATCGTCAGCGGCGATTTCTACTGGTTCACGGAGATCAAAGAAAAACTCATCATTGTTGCCGGAGACTGCACAGGTCACGGTGTCCCGGGTTCTCTAATGAGCATGCTTGGGATTTCTTTCCTTGAAGAAATCGTGAATAATCGTGAAACCATAGAATCAGGAAAAATACTTGACGAACTCAGGAAGGAGGTTCAACGGGCACTTCACCAGAAAGGCGAAAGGGAAGAAGCGAGGGATGGTATGGACATTGCCCTGTGTGTCATTGACCGGATAAAGAATTCAATTCAATATTCCGGTGCTTATAATAACCTTTATCTTATCCGCAGCGGTGAGCTTTCTGAATATAATGCCGACCGGATGCCTATTGGGATATTTGAACTTGGAGATAACAATTTCACCAGCCAGGATATACCATATCACCCTGGAGATATAATTTATATGTTTTCAGATGGTTTTGCCGATCAGTTCGGAGGACCTAATACGAAGAAATTCAAAAATAAAAATCTGAAAGCCCTTCTTCTCGAGATCCATAATTTACCTCTGGAAGAGCAAAGAAACAGGCTCGAATCGGAATTCCTTAAATGGAAAGGAACAAATCCGCAAACGGATGATGTGCTGATTCTAGGGCTGCAACTTTGACATCCAGCACTTTCGTGGTTCCACCTGTTTCAAGGTTAATGCCATGAGGCACATTTGTTTTCCAGGAACCTCCGGTAAAGTCAGGGATATCTATAGATTGCGACCTGTTGGCTACAGACCATTCACTGAGAGGAGCTATTGAACTCCAGAGGGCCCCGTCATATACATCCTGGTCAAGAGGAAGTCCGTTCCTCAGGCAGTCTATCATGCGCCAGTCCATGATGAAGTCCATGCCACCATGACCACCTACTTTTCTTGCCATCTCCCCTACCCTTTTTATAATTTCAGGAGTATATTTGTCCCAGAGTACCTGCATTTCATCTTCTTTAGCCCAACTCTCTCCCAGTGCAATTAAAGGACTGGGATATTTAACAGCCATTCCTTCAGTGCCTTTTATAAGGTGTATTCTTGAATAAGGCTGCTCTGATGACACATCATGCTGAACCATGATTGTTCTTCCCATATCTGTTCTTATTATCGTTGTATTCATGTTTCCTCTGAACTTTGAACTTTTCCATGGTTCGAAGAAAGGATCATCCGATACAAGTTCTTTTTCCCTGACAGCCATGCTGAAATCATTGGTTGAGACTGATGCCAGGTATTCCATTTTATCTCCCCTGTTAATATTCATTATCTGGCAAATCGGGCCCAAACCGTGTGTAGGATACAGGTTACCGTTCCTTGTTGCATTTTCTTTAAGACGCCACATACCTGTATATGCTCCGTCGGACTGCCGGTCATCAACTGGTTTCTTGAAGTTAAACCCCATAAGATTATGGATATATGCACCTTCACCGTGAACAATATCTCCGAACATACTATTGCGTGCCATATTCAGGGTAAGCAGCTCAAAGAAGTCGTAGCAGCAATTCTCGAGCATCATGCAGTGTTTCTTATTCCTTTCTGAAGTCTCAACCAGCTGCCACGCTTCATCTATAGTCCTGGCAATAGGCACCTCGCATACTACATGCTTACCTTGTTCCATTGCATACACAGCCATCTGCGTATGCCATACCCATGGTGTACAGATGTAAATAAGGTCAAGATCGGGGAGCTCTGCGAGTTTCTTCCAGATGTCATTATCACCGGAGAACTCCTGTGCAGGAGGCCTGCCGATGCTTGCAAGATATTTCTGTGATCCGGCTGTTGCAACAGGACGTAAATCGCCAAATGCCTTTATTTCAACTCCTTCAATATAGGAAAGTCTTTCAACCGCACCGCTTCCCCTGTCGCCAAGTCCGATGAATCCGACTCTCACAACAGGAAGAGGGGGAGCTGAATATCCCGACATATTAAATTTCTGTGTATGAGTCTTTTTAACTGATTCCAGAATTGTTGCAAGGTTTGACTCAACCTCTTTCGGGTTGCATCCGGATATAAATCCGCCAGTCATTGCTCCTGCACCGGCGAAGGATGCTGCTTTCAAAAAATCACGGCGATTGGATTTCATGTAGAGGGTATTTTAAGGTTATTAATTATATCTATAATACCCCGCAAATTAATACTAATTAAATAAATAAGCAATTGTGGATTAGGCCCCCTTCAGGGGGCAGGCCAGCTTTAGCTGGACGGGGGTTATTAAACCTCAGGATTATTCTTCTTCCGGAATTTAACAACAAGATCATTAATGATTGATCCCACCAGAAAACCTATCAGTCCTCCGTAGAGGGTGCTCCAGTACCAGACAGATTTTATCGGGCATGAGCCGGTGAGGCAGCCGACGAATTTCCAATAAAGAAATCCGCCGGCAAGGCCGGCTATTGTAAATATAATCAGAAGCCGGTTTTTCTTTATAAAGCCCAGTGTGTTCATAGTAAGTCTTGTGGTCTTGCAGGTCTTGCTGGTCTTAATTGTTTATTAATACGTGTTTATAAAAATCCGTGACCAGTTTACTTTCATTTTCCCAGTTAAGGGATTGTGATGCATAAACAGCATTCTGCCTGAGTTTGTTCAAAAGGGAATGGTCATCCCGGAGTTTGATGAGTGCTTTGCTTATATCTTCGGGTGTTATTGATGGAATCATAATTCCGCAATCATATTCTTCAACAAGCTTTCTGATCTCAGGCAGCGTGCCCGTAATAACCGATATTCCGGCTAAAATATAATCAAAGAGCTTATTCGGCAGGCTGAACCTGTAGTTGATGTTGGTATCTTTTTCAAGGCTCATTCCTGCATCTGCTGATTTTGTGTATCTCATCAGCTCTTCCCACGGTACTTTTGGAATAAATTTAACTCTGGCTGCAAGGTTCAGCTTTTCTGTCTTTTGTTCCAGAGCCTGCACAACATCTCCCGAACCGACGACAAGCAATGATACGTTTTCCGTAATGTTTATGGCTTCAATAAGCTCCTCCCCTCCCTTATCGATGTTGATTCCTCCTCCCTGGAATATCAGCAATAAATGATCCTCAGGTATTCCAAGATCCCGATGAAGATAAGGTTTAATGTCTGAAGATACTGGTGAACAATTTCTTACAACCAAAGGTCTGATTTTATATTCAATCTCATATTGTTCAGAAATTGAATCACTGACAGTCATAACATATTTCAGGTGCGGAAATATTGATCTTTCAATTGTCTTCCAGAACCATTTCCTGAATGGTTTATTATTAAGTTCCGGAACGCCTGTAAAATACTCATGTGAATCATATA
>Ga0307378_10000526_pt1 | contig 67765 bp, 65 predicted proteins | sample UN1MG_FD_202238 | JGI IMG/M metagenome (GOLD analysis project Ga0307378, IMG submission 202238) | Soil microbial communities from Risofladan, Vaasa, Finland - UN-1 | ecosystem: Environmental > Terrestrial > Soil > Coastal area > Acid sulfate soil | place: Finland: Risofladan, Vaasa | collected... | reverse complement strand
GAATGAGTTTCGCCCAAATCTCATTACCAAAAGTTAGAGCGGCGGTATAGAGCATTTCCGTGAATCTTGGCAATGAGGAGACCGAAAGCAGCCAGCCCGGAAGATGGAAAATTTGCTGATATTGAAGATAAAGTTTAGCCGGAGTTAAATGATACCAGAGGGCGTCAAAGGAAAGTTCAGGGGAAATCGCACCGAGAAAATTGATGAAAACTTGTAAGCTTAGGAGAGAAACAATAAAAATGGCCAATTTGTCTCCCCTAATCTGACTCCATTTTTTTTGTAAGGAGGAAATTGAAACACTCTCTCCGATTCGCCTCCAGATTAAAAAACCCAAAAAGATTGTGACTAATAAAACCCAAAATTGATTAAGCCAGCTAAGAAGACCAAGGCATAAGATTAAATATGAATAAATCCCTAAAATGACGGCCAGATTGAACGTATTTTCCCCCTTTCAAGCAGAACTAGGAGATATTTAACCAAGACAAAACCCGCCCAAAGAAAAAAAATAAAATATCCTAAAAGTTTTGAGTTTCTTATCTCCCCCATCCCCCTTCTTGTTTCCATAAAAGATATAACTTAGCTCGGACAAGAAAAGAGTGAAAAGACATCATCAAAGCCATTATAAAACCCTCCATGCCATCAAGAAAGCCTAATCTAAGAATCCAATTCTGAAAAAACTTAAGCGGAGGTTTAAACCAATCAATAAGCTTTGTTTTCTCTCCTTCCTTATAGAAAACTTGAGCATTAAGAGTTGATTTAAAGTTAACACTCTTCAAAAATTGAGTCATTGAGGGATGAGAACTATGGTCAAGGGGATTCTTGAGCTCTCCTGTTTTACCAACAATCTCCCAAACTTCATCAACTTTTCTTTTCCATTGACCTGAATCCCGTCTGGCGAGACGGAGCAATTTAACCTTGGTTGTTTCTCCGTGCCTAAGCTCTTTGCCAAAGAGAAAATCTTTCCTTTTTAGGTAATAACCAGCAAAATCTGCTTTGACGGCTTTTTGAATTTCAGCTCGAAGTTGGGGAGAAACTCGCTCGTCCGCGTCGACAAACAAAACCCAGTCACCCTGAGCCTGTCGAAGGGCAAAATTCCTCTGTCCAGCAAAATCATTATTCAAACCTCTTTCGAAGATTTTGGCGCCGAGTTTTTTAGCCAATTCTAGGGTCTTATCACTTGAATGGTCGTCAATAAGAATAACTTCATTGCACCACTTAAGTGTTTTCAAGCAGGCTTCAATATTCTTCTCTTCGTTTTTAGTTAAAATAATAGCCGTAATCATTTTTCTTCTTTCAGAATAACTACTCTTCCAACCTCAAAAATTTTCACTTTCCCTTCTTCATCAGCTGGTAGCCGATTTAAATCTTCATAGATAGTATAACTCAATCTTTGTTGTTCTTCACTGGGTTCATTACCCAACCACCAAGCAAGATATTGATAACTTTGAGCATGTTCGCCTGGATAATAATCAAATTCGCCCACTCTCTTTAAGTTAAAAGGTCGGTTTTGAGCGTCAATGATAATCGTTCTCACTATCTTTTCTTGAGACTTAAAGAATAGAGGAGAATCCCCCGCGGCAGCGTAAAAAGCAGGCGAATCATAAAAAAAGCGGTGGTTAAAAAAAGTCATCAACAAGAGAAAGAAGATGAATAAAGCCTTGCCTAAATAGCTTTTCCATAACTTTTCTAGAAAGAGAGAGAAAATAATTATCGGCAAGGGCAAAATGGAAATAAAATAATGTCTTGGCGGTGAGCCATGAACAAAAAGAGCTAAAGAAAATAAAAGCAAAGTCCAAAAAAGGAAAAACCAACCGAAGTCCTTCCTGCCTTTGAAAGTAAAAGCCTTCTTATAATTAAAAATAAGGAAACCGACAATGACACCGATTAATAATAGATCCAATCTTACCTCATGCATGGTGAAATTTTCACCGAAGAACTTTAAAAAAGCTTGGACGTTCTCTCTCAACACTTCAGGAGTCAAATTATTCTTTGGGTAAAAACCAAAAAAACCAATTATTCGGTAGGGAATCCAAACAAGAAGTTTCGATGACATGGTCAATCCGTGAGTTAAGTCATAAACCAAGAGAGGCAAATTAGGAATTAAAAATCCAATTAATCCTCGCCCTATGTCTTTTCTATCAAGCTTTTTTCTCTTTACCCACAAAATCAGCGCAATGACCGGCGCTAAAGCAATCGAACCCAAATGAAAACTAAGCATTGCCCCATAAGCCAAACCCGCCCAAAACAAGAATTTTCCTTTGCCCTGCCAAAGCTCATAAAGAAACCAAAAAAGTAAATAAAAGGTAATTACTGTCAAAAAATAATATCTCCCCTCCCGAGAAAAATAAATCCAAATTGGAGAAATGGCAATAATGAGACTTGAAAACAAAGCCACCTTTTGGTTAAAGACCTTTTCTATCACCCAATAATTGAGAAGAATAATCAATGAACCAGCCATAATCCCTACCCAGGCGCCAATCAGGGGTTGAAAACCAAAAACAAGCATTAGAGGCATCATTAGCCAGTAATAAAGCGGTCCTTGATAAAATTCATGTGAACCAGGCGGACCAAGCAAGGGTAATTGCCGGGAAAAAATCGCCTCTTTAATCGCCAGAAAGTCACGACCATGTTCAGGATTGAAAAGAAGATTCTCTTGGATTCTGAAAAAGCGTAAGAAGAAACCAATCAGAAAAATTAGTAAAACCAAAAAACAAATCTTCTTAGCTTTTATTAACACCATTTAAACTGCCCAACAAAAATCCTGCCATCACCGCCCAATCGGAAATCACTTGGATGACAGGAAGAAAAACAATTGCCGATAGAGCCTTAACATCGCGAAAATTTTTAACAATCGCCCAAAAATAATAGAGGGCGATTAATAGGGCTAAAACCGACCAGAAAATAGGCACAGAAAGACCTAGAATAAGAAGTAATATTCCGAGAAGATAGCGAGAATAAATCGCCAATATTTTCAGATTGTGGGGCTTAATGTTGATTTGACCATCTCCCTTAGCATAATGATAAAATTTTTGAAAGGCTTCTTTTAAAGTTTTGGGCATTTCCCAATCAACTAGGGCTTCTTTGATGGTCAAAAATTTGGCGCCTGATTGCTTAGCCTGATAATTAAAAAGGGTATCTTCGCCGCATTGCTCAAGCTTTTCATTAAAACCGCCAACCTTTTGCCAAATTTCTTTTTTAAGAGCCACCGAACGAAATGACGGCATGAAATTTTCTGGGTCTAATCTCTCAGGCAAAACGCCGAGATAACAAGCTAGGCATTTCTGAAAAACCAAATTTCCGGTCATTCGATAGAAGCCGGCCACAATATCAACATCTTTTCTCTCAAAAGGCTTCGTTATCTTCTCAAACCAATCCGGGTGAACTTCACAACCAGCATCAGTCATGGCGATGATCTCGTTTTTCGCCTCTTCAATCCCCCTGTTCCTGCCCTGGGCAATGGTGGCACCCTTAGCGATAATAACTTGCGGTAAGGGTTTCAAAGATTTAAAGGCCTTGATTTTCTCAACCGTTCTATCGGTTGAACCACCGTCTATTAAAATGATTTCATCGGCTTTCTCGGTTTGTTTGGCGAGGGAATTAAGCAGTCTGTCAATCGTTTTCTCTTCATTGAAGACAGTCACCACTAAAGAAGTTTTCATCCTAAAGCCTTTTGGTAGATTTTGATTGTCTCTTCTCCTGTTTTCTTCCAGGAAAAATCTTTTAATCTTTTCTTTCCTTCCTCGATCAGTTTTTTCCTTAAATTATCATCTTCAACTAATTTTAAAATCGCCTGGGTTATCTCTTTCTCGTCCTCGGGATTGATTAAAAGAGCGCCGTCACCAGCGACTTCAACCAGACTGCTCGTGTTTGAGGTGATGACCGGTGTTTCCGCGGCAAAACCTTCGAGCACTGGCCCCCCAAAACCCTCGATTAAGGAAGGATAGCAGATACAGCTCGCTTGGCGGATTAAAGACCAAAGCTCTTTTTCATCAACATAGCCAGGGAAAATCACCGAATCTTCGATTCCTAGGATTTCAGCTTCATTTTTTAAACCTGGTGACATGGCTTCATTCTCTCCGGTTATTACCAGTTTCAAATCTCTCCTTTTGTTGTTTGTTCTACCGCGAAGTGGCAAGCTCTGCTTATGTTCTTTGTTCTTTATCCTGGCAAAGGCCCGGATTAATCGGTCTAAATTTTTCCTGACATCAATGCCACCATGGTCGAGAATATACTCGCCTGGTTTTAACCCTTTGGGAAGTTTATTTGTCTCTTGATTAACTTCAGGCTGTCCTAAGTAAATCACCTTGACTTTTTCCGGCTTGACGCCGGTTTCTTTAATTAGCGTTTTTTTTGTGTATTCAGAATCGGCAATAATCTTTTTTGCCTTAGCCACTGATGATTTTAGACGGAAATGATAGGAGAATTCAGTTAAAAACTTATACTTTGAATATTTAAAGTAGTGAGGATATAAAAGAGGGATGATGTCATGAACCGTTAAAACCGCAGGGACAGGACAGAAGAAAGGCACACCCATGTTGCCGACAGCATGATAAAGATCAACCCTTTCTTTCTTAATAAGTTGGGGAATATAATACTGCTCATTAGCGTAGCGGTTAAGGGTCGGTAGAATTCTTGAAGAAATGTTTTTGCCAGTAATCGGATATTTTGGCTTTTCAGGGTAAAAAATAACACATTGATGGCCTCTTTTGGCGACTTGATTGACTAGGTTAGCAATGTACTTCCCCACGCCAACTAAGTCTCCTCTGGCATAAAATCCATCAAATCCAATCTTCATTTTTTCATACCTCCCTTTCCCTCCTTTTCATACTATAGTATACAATTGTATACTATAGTGAAAGTTGCTTTTTGTAATTTATTGTTTCTTTTTGATTTTAGGCTTTTGGGCAACAACAATCAACTGCGACTCACCGAAAAGTTTTAGGGTGATATTGTCAATGAAGGTAAAAATGTCGGAAATTAGAGTAAAGCGATTAGCGAGTTTTAAGGGCAAAATTCCTAAACGATTATAGAAAAGAAAATTTCTTAGAATCCCTTCTTTTTTGCTGGTTTCAATAATCCTTAATCCTTCAGACTTACAAAGATTGACTAAATCTTCCTCTGCATATCTTCTTAGGTGTCCTAATAACTTATCCTTCTTTTTTATCAGTCCAATTTTATATAATGGCGCATTTAAAGAAGGGGTAGAAATAATTAAAGTTCCGTTTGGCTTGAGTAATTCTGAAAACCTCTTAATAACAAGTCCATAATCCTTTATATGCTCTAACACCTCAAAACATGATATAAGATTAAATTTTCCATTTATTCGATCTTTCTCGATATTTGCACTCCGAAAACTAGTCATCCGCTCCAGACCCAAATTCGCCGCTTTCCTTCTACACTCACCAATAGATTTCGTAGATATATCTATCCCTGAAACAAAAGAGCCTGTTTTGGCCATATACATACTTAAATTTCCTTCCCCACATCCAACATCAAGAACTCGTCCCCCTTTTTCTAGATAAGAATCCAAACACTCAACTAGATTGCGGTATGTAAAATTTCTCTTACTTATTATCCTCTTAAAGAAGAAATCCTTGAATTTAGTCATTTATTCTTGATGATACCAATAACCAACCCGTTAGCTCCAGGAAAGGGATAATCATATTTTGCCTCATAAACATCCCTCGAATCAACTTCTCTCCATCGATTATCTCGAGAGATCCGTTTCAAGAAATACTGCTTAGTGAAATGTATTTTACTCTCCTTTAGCAACTTGTCCATTTCAGGGTTGTAGCCAAGTGGTAGAGTAACTACCATTTTCCCTTTGGGAGTAAGACATTTTTTTAAATTCTTTAAAGCCTGAAGGATTTTTAGTGGGAAACGATGGTTTTCATCCCAACCCGCATGCTCCAAAGTTGAAATGCTAATAATTAAATTATATTTAATTAACGGCCTGAAATCGATAACGTCCTGGTTAATGACGTTTTTACCATTTTCATATTTGTCCAAGATATCATGGCTAACTGGGAAATAATGAGAAAGAACATTGCCTATCTCTAGAATTCTTTTACCATAGTATCCTTTTACAACTTCCCAAATAATGGGAATCTCTATCGACCTCTCATTTCTCCAGGTTGCATTATAAAGGTGGTAAAAATATCGATACTTTCGCCCTCGAAACTTAAATTTTCTCCATGGCCCTAAAATCCTGTAAATAAAATAAATAATTTTTTGCCTCATTTATATTTCTCTATTTCAATCTAAAGAGTACCAAAATTTTTACTTGAAGACAATCTAACTCTTGACAAACAAAAATTTACCAATTAGTGTTAAAATTAGGATGAAAAAATTACCTGCCCTCATCCTTTTTATTTTTCTTATTTTCTTTCTTGTTTCTCCAAAGTGTGTATCAGCCACGGTTCTCTTTCAAGACGACTTCGATGGAAACGCTAATGGATGGATAGCCTTAGGCTTATCAGGTTGGAATGTGATAAATGGTGAATATGGAATTCATGTAAATTCGGGTGTTTCCAATAGCGTACCGAGTGATGCCTTATGGAATAACGATTGGGTAAATTACATTTATAAAATAGATTTACGAGGGGTTTATGGAACTGATAAAAATATTATTTTTAGATTTCAAAATGTTGTAAATTTTTACGAGATTCATCATACTGGAGGCTACATTCACTTTGAAAAGGAAATTGGGGGTACAAGATATTCTTTTGGAAGTGTTTACCACCCGTTATCAAACGGACCAACATACCACTTCAAAATTAAAATTATTGGAAATCATTTCGAGATTTACGAAAATAATATTTTACTATTTAATGTCAATGATTCTGGACCCTCTTTAATTTTTGGAAAAATAGGACTTAGAGTTGGAACAGGAGCAGAAAGGCCTTCGGAAGTTTGGTATGATAACATCGTTGTCTGCGATGAGGAACCTTGCGAGCTTACACCTTCACCCACCCCTACTCCAACTCTCCAACCCTTAATTCTCCTCCCCGGCTTAGGTGCGAGTTGGAATCATGAGGCAATGATTCTGGATCAAGAAAAACCACCTGATGAATGGTATATGACACCGGGAGTCAAAAGTTATGATGGCATTATCGAAACTTTCCAAAATGCAGGTTATGTTTTGGGAGACAACTTTTTCGTTTTCAATTATGATTGGCGTCAACCCATTGAAGATATAGCCGAGGATCTTGAAGATTACATTGACACCAAAATTAACCCTCCTCCAGAAGCAGAAATCGATTTAGTCGGTCATAGTCTAGGCGGCATGGTTGCCAGAACTTATCTCCAAAACAATCCAACTAACCATCATGTTGATCAATTAATTACTCTTGGTTCACCCCACCATGGTGCTCCTCAAGCTTATTATCTTTGGGAGGGAGCAGATTTAAACAAAACTCTAAGCGAAGCCTGGCAAAGAATCGGTGCCGGCATTTTAATTCACCTCAAAAAAAACGGATTCGAAAACAATGTCGAAACTGTTCGTAATGTTGTACCTGGGCTTCAAGATCTTCTACCAACCCTTGATTACCTCAAACAATCTGGTGAAATTGTCCCTGTTGATGAAATGAGTCAGAAAAACGAATGGCTCATAGACCTGAATGACTCTCTTCCTGGAGATTTAATTTCTAGGCTAACTACAGTTTTGGGAAGAAAAGGTGACACTCTCCGCTGGATCAACATTAAACCGAGGAGTAAGGTTGATATCATGCTGGGTAGATGGGAAGATGGAAAACCAATTGGCGAAGAATTTGAGATTGGTGACGGAAGCGTTCTCGTTGAAAGCGGACAACTAGAAAGTGCTAGTTTAATCGAGATTAATAATGCCAATCACGGCGATTTAGTCGAGTCTGGAGCCGGTCAAGAAAAAATTGTCGACCTGCTGGATCTTTCTCCATCGGAGATTGTTCCTGCTCCAAAGATAACTTTTGAACCCATGCTTATCTTTCAGCTTGCTTCACCTGCAAACATGACTGTTTATGGACCAAATAATTGGCAAATTGGAGACAAAGTTGATAATAACATTCCAAACTCTACTTATAGTCCCAAGGACCAACTCATTATTATCCCTCAAGCGATCGAGGGAAATTATAAAATAACTGTCTCGGCAATGGATGGTGGCGGAGCCTATCAACTGCTTGTAGGACTTTTAACTGAAAAGGGGGATTTTTGGAAAGAATTTAAAGATAACGTAAGCGCTGGTTCAACTAATATACATAACTTTTGGTTTCCTTCTTCAGAGCAAATTGAATCCTTTCTCTTACTAAATCAGGCAAAAACCCAAGTTTCTGATTTAAAAAAATATCTTAATAAACTTAAAGTGTCTTCTAGGTTCCGCGGTAAAATTATTAGTAAGCTGGCAGTGTGTATGGGGAATATTAATGCTGCATTAAATCTCCTCGAAGAAGGAAATAATGAGGCTACGAATGATAAAATCGAAAAAGCGATTCTGAAAATTACTGAACTCGAAGAGTTTGTCGATGAAATTAAGGACAAGGAAGTAAAACAATTCTTAAAAGAATTTCTTTCCGAACCTCTCGACGAACTCAAAGACCTTCTTCTCCAAGCAGAATTGATTAACTGATTTAATCCCCTACGAAGCCCGCGACTATCTCATTCAGGCTTTAGAAATATAAAATTTAACCAAAGAAAATTTTGAAGTCATTTTCTGATAAAGCTTCCCTAACATCCTTTCACCAGTCCTGTATAAAATATAAAGGTCTAAACCCAAGCTGGCTTTTTTGGAGTAAATTAAATCAAGGCGGTGGCGCTTTGTGTCATCCTTCCTGAACCTACTAACCGCTGAATTCAAACTAAAAAGTCCTGGCTTGCCAGCCATATAAGCCTCCCGCCACTCATCAAAAATCTCAGGACATTCCTCAGCCATATAGTCCAAAACATATTGGGTCGTGGCACGAATATCTACTAAGGCAAGTTTACCCTTAACTACTTGCCAAAGCTGGGGTAATTCCTCAAGTTCAAGCTGCCGCATAAAACCACCTAATCTGGTATTTCGAGGATCTTTTGCTTCTCCGTAGATAACCGCATTCCGTAAATCTTTAAATGTGTTTTGATCAGTGCCTTCACGCATACATCTGATTTTCCTTACAGGAACAGTTTCGCCCTCACTGCCGACTCTTTCTTGAACATAAAAACCACTGCCTCCATCTTCAAGTTTAGCGATTGAAGCAAGACCGCCTACAATTGGTGCTGTCAACAGAACCGCAGGCGCCGCAAGACCAACTTCGGCTCTTCTTTTAAAACGACTGTTTCTATATTCCTGGCCTTCAAGAGGACAAACAATTTTCAACGCCCCTGCTAACACAGTATCTTCTTGGCGTAGGTATCGATCAACCCTTGTTCTAAACCTTGGTGCCTCTTTCATTTTTAAATACAAAAAATCTGCCGTTAAGGCAGCAAAGATATTGTACCATAAAAATAAAGATTTTCACGACGCAAGACAAAAGGCTATCTCCTCCAAGCTTTAGAGATATAAAATTCAAAACCAAAAGAAAACCCTCTCTTCTGATAAAAACCTTTGACTGTTGTCGACACACTTGCGCGCGTCAGTCAAATGATTCTTGCCATCCAAGAGGGTTCTCTTGCACGTCAGTGCGGAAAGTTCAGTTCTTCCTCACTATCTGCGATGAGAAACAACCCGGAGAAAATGGCAGCCACAGGAGCGATCACTGCCCCCCAAAACTTTAAGTCGAAATTCTGAAATAGGATCCCTGCTCCACAAATGATGACGCTGATGACTAGTACGACCAACCAAACAAAAACTAGTATGGTAACCGCCCTTATGGAACACACTATGTTTAATACTCCCACTAGAATGAGGATTAAACCTCCGATATTCAGTCCTCCCTTATTCATTGTCGCCAATCCGACAATCAGTATCGCGGTCGACATACATAATCCTATGAACCAGGCGATCATCCTCATGCTCTTCCCCCTTCTCTCATTCTGTTTTTTTCGAATGGATAACACCATGAATACTATTAATATAATACCCAAGGTGTTACCCACTCGATTAATAAAAGGAGTTAACTTTCCGCAATTTCAAAGTGCAAGAGAAAATTTTGGAAAAGTCCAGGAAATATTAAACGCTATTGTTTATTTCCTGGGTTTATTTCCAACAAAAAAATCCTAAATTTCTCTAGGACTTGTTGAATTATACATCAAAAGGTCTTCGAATTCAAATTATAGGTTATTTTCTCTTCCGCGAGGCGAAAGACTATCTTCTCCAGGCTTTAGAAATATAATTTGACTTGAGGAGAAATAAATCTTATAATATTCACACTTATTTAAATCTCCTGCCAAAAATAAAAAATGGCAAAAGAAAGAACAGAAATAGGAAGAAGGAGTGAACAACCTCAACTTCGCGACCAAACTCTTGGAAGAATCTCAGCAATCGTGAATAAACTCGCAGAAGTCCCAAGAAATGGGCCCCAAATAATCCTTGCTCCAGATTCCTCTGGGGTAAGAGTATTGACTAGAGGAGACCAATTCCACCGTTTGCTTATTACCCAAGCTGCTGAGGGAAAAACTTTAACAGACCTTGAAGTTTTAAAAGATCCCGGTCTGGATCAACCAATAAGAAAAGATTCAGAAATAACTGATTTCACTTATATCGAAATTGCCATTATGGATGGCGAACCCTCGGTCGAAATAGTTATCGCCGGTGATCCAGCCCGGTCGCCAATAAAAAATCCGGTCGTCAACTCCCCAGCCAGAATAAATGGTTCAACCCCAAAAGGACTAAGATTTTTTTTCCACTTGCCCGACCCAAAAGAAGGGTCAATAAAAGTCTCTTTCGAACGTTGTCCTGAACTTCCAGCATTTTTCTCATACCTTATGAAGGCAGAAAACACGAGAACTGCTCCACTCGAAGGGAATTGGCGTGAGCTGCTATTCCAGTCTTTAGATTTATTCGAGAAAACAATTGACCAGCGTCGGTATTATCAAGAATTCCAGGTTCAGCCTGGAAACTGGACTGATAACTTTGATCAAGCGGTTAAGGATTACTGTGCCGTTCAAGGACGTGTTGGTAGGGCAAAATCTAGAAAACATCGTCGTGAAGCACGCGAACGCCTGGGTCTTGTTTTACGTGAGGAAAGAATAAACTTGGAAGATATTATCGATGGAGGCAAACAAATCCTTGAGGAAATAAAAGAGATTTTTCCCGAGATTGAAGAAGAAATAGAAAGACGTCGGGTAGAAAACAAGGAAATATAATAGAAAAACACCTCTTCCCTGAAGCCCGCGACTATCTTCTCCAGGCTAATAAGATATAATGTAATCGATTTATCCAATAAAATAAAATAAAAGATGACTGTAGAAATTCTAACAAGAATGGTACATGAGGTTATGAATTCTGCTTATCGTTGTGGAAACAGAGAGAGGGAATTATACGGTCTAAAATATGGTGAAATAGTACTTCCTTGTGGAGGTAATTTAACCGAAGAGAGGAAAAGAGAGTTTGAAGGTATGTTTTCACGACTAGGATATGGAACAGGGATCATTGAAGAACTTAACCCTTATACAAAAAAACCAACAGGCCGAAAGCTTTTCATTCTTTCCCCCGTCGAAATTTCTCCTTAATAAATTTCCTCCACGAAGCAAAAGACTATCTCCTCCAAGCTTTAGAAATTTAAAAACTCCTAATTCTTAATTTTACTTCAAGATTAAAAGGTGGTTTTGGAAAATAAACTCTGCAATCTCTCGACTAATCAAATCTATTCCTTCCCCAGAAGGATGAATATTATCATCAGGGTTAACGTATATCATGTCAACCTTTCCTAGGCTATTCAAAGATGCCTGATAGACATTGATTAGGGGAATATTATGGAGATTGGCGTATTGGATATGATTTTCGATATAAGCGATTCTCTCCTCTACCCAATTTTTTCTTTGTTCTTCAGTTAATTCAACCGCTCCTTGTCCATAAGTTAATCTACTAGGCGCAATCGTAGCTAGGAAAACAATCCCTGATTCAGGATGGGTGGTAATCAGACTTTCAACCGCCCTATCTAAAACCTCGGATTGTTTCTTTAATCCTTCTCCAAGCGGAAACTGAGATAAAGGATTATGACCAAATGATTCAATAATAATAAGGTCGAACTCTCTTTCCAGGATGGGCGGATGAAGTTGTTCTAGGTCAAAGGTGTAATCCTTTAGTCTCTCTTGTAGAGAAAGAATATTGGTTGAACCAATTCCATAATTAAAAATGCCAAAAACCTTATCAGGATAATGTAAACTAAGATATTTCCTGAGGCTATCCGTGTTGGGTCCCAAGGCTTTCGTCATCGAATCACCAACAAGGATGATCGTATAGGCTTCGACTGGAGCAATTCGGGGAAACTGGTAAAGATAATCTTCTTGAAAACTTGGTTCTTTTCCCTGAGATAAATTCTCGCCGTTTTTGAGTTGGATAAAAACCAATCCTCCCAGCGATATCAAGATTAAAATCCCGATCAGCCCTAATAATATCTTCTTCATCTAATTACCTAAACTAAATTTTACTACAAATTTTTTCTTTTGCGAAGCAAAAGACTCTTCCGCTCTTCCCTTTTCACTTCTAAAATGTATAATATAGAAGATTCTAACAAGCCTGCCTGAATAATAGAATGACTATTGAGCGAACAGAAAATAATGGCAGGCCTGAACAACTCGTTATTCCTCCCGATTGGAAAATAGAACCGGTCCAACCTCCACTTGTAAGTGGTTTTAAACAAGTTGGGTTAATAACTTCTATGCGGGTTGAAAATGTCTTAAAATTAGACCCTCGTCAAAGGAGAATTGGTGTCATTTCTGTTCCCAGCAACGCTGATTTAAATCTCCACAGTATATTGCCTAGGAATATCGCCTGTGACACTTCCCCTTCGCTAGTAATTGAAAAAAAAGAATGGAAAATTAGACCACCAAGGACTGCCGATGCCATAATTGAAGCAAGAGAAAGCCAAATTGTTTGGACCAGAGTCGATAAATCTTATCTATGTCTAGGTGTAAGTGAAAATCAGCGAATAATTGAAAATAACTTATCGCCTAATTCATTCGTTGCCAGGCTCCTAATTATCACAAAAGATATCGGTGAGACAAAATTTCTGTATAGGAAAAGAGGCAAGGAAGCTGATTCTTTTCGCGACAGCTTAGAAATACCGGGCGGGCTCCTTGACTTGACTGATGAAGCAAAACTATACATGGCTAATCCTCCTCTTGTTTCCAGCTCAGGGCAACTAACAGAGTCTTTCAGTGAAGCAAATGAAAGAGAGTATTTTGAAGAATTCGGCAAGCTGATGCCAGTCGTCCAGACTAGAATCGGTGCTTTCATCACTTTTGTGACAAAATCTCCAAATGTGACGTCTTTTCTAGAAGTTACTGAACTTGCGGTTGTTAATCGTACAGAACTTGAATTAATTAAAATTCTTGGAAATTCACGCCTAGCCATAGCGAAAACACCCGGTGAATGGCAAATACAAGATATCAATTCCGTTTTGCAAAGTGGTCAACCAATGCTACCAACACTTTATGCGGTTTTGTCGAGGCTCAAAGGTCAGTATGTTTATGAATATGAAGGTTGGCAAATTTATGGAGAATACATTCCCTACAATCAAACCTTTTTCGCTACCAGAGGGAAAAAGATTGAAATCTAATTTCTCCTCGCTCGACTCTAGTATGCCTTTGTATATCGAACTAAAGGAGTTAAGCTTAAATTCGAAGCCGCGACTATCTCAAAAAAATCTCATTTAGGGGTAATTTAATCAGGGGAGTTAGATTTAGCTTCAAAATTTCTTTCTTTGTTACCCATCTATAATCATCATGTTCTTGACTCAACCTAATTTTTCCAGATCTTATTAAGGCTTCATTAATAACGACAATAAAGGTAGTGCCTTCATAAATAATTTCTGTGGCAATCCTACTACTTATCTGTAATGCAGGCTTTTTGATGTCAATTAGAAGTCCGGTTTCCTCAAAAACCTCCCGTTTCAAACTTTCCTCTAATAATTCGAAAGACTCTAATTTACCTCCAGGTAATTCCCAAGTGCCGGAAAATAAGTTCTTCGCCGCTCTCCTTAATACCAAGTATTTATTTTTATTTTTGATTAAGGCTCTTCCCACTATTTCAAGCTTCTTTCGTTTTTTGGGCTCTACGTATTTATTGTAGATATAATTTGAGATTGCCTTATTTGATTCATGAGATAGATCTAGTTCTTGTGCCTGAAAGAGATTGACCCATTGGCAGTCTGAATGTTCTCTTCGGTTAATCTTGATTCTGCCGCTAATAAAATCTGCCTGGGCTGTTATTTCCAAATAAACGAAATCCTGATACTTCCCTTTTTCGGTGACAATACGGCTTTGACAGAAATAGTTATCGGAGGTGATTCTAATGATTATTTTTAGTTCATCGTACACTTTTTGTTCGATGGCATCATTAAGGGTTGATTTTTTGATCATCCTGCCGCCCGGAAGTTCCCATTTATTCTTGTTATAGAGCCTATCAGGACTTCTTTTTAAAAGAATTATTTCGTTAGAGTCATTCAAGATTAAAGCCCGAACAGCTGTCAGCGTTTTCTCGTTTTGCATTATTCTATTTTTCGGGCAGGAAAATTACTTCGAAGATGGGGATTATTATATCATTTCTATTGCTCAGATTCTAATAGACAATAAAAATCTGTTTTTTGTAAAAAATCCTCTCAATAAGAATAAAATTCTAAGAAATCTCAAGCAAAGAAAAACTAATTATAAGAATATTTTTCTTCCAACCTAACATTTTCCGGATCTTCGAGAATACTAAGAACACTCTTTTCTAATCTCTGCTGGAAGTTCTCGCTATTAAGAGAAAATCTCACGGAAGGAATTTCTAAACCCCCTCCCATTACCTCAACATAATGATCTCCATCTAAAGTCAGTATTAGTTCATATCCTCCCCAACTATGGATTTTGTTTCCAACCGCAACGTTCCATTCTCCCCAAGATAAAACTAAGCAGATTTTGGGCACACCTCTTTTAAGTCTTTCCATCCTCTCAATCGTGGCTCTCGGGTCAGGGGATTCTAAATGAATTCTTGTTTCATCAACTCTCTCAAGTAAACCTGTTCTCACTTGAGAAAGAATAGGGAGGAGATTTTCCTTAGCTAGCTCTTCAAGGCTTTTAATCTCAACGGCTAACTCAACTACTCTCTCCTCACTGACTTTTGGAAGAGCAAATTGTCCTCTTAATTCTTTTAATCTCTCCTGGAAAGACATCTTCTTTCTAAAACTCTCCCCCTGGGTCCCGATATACCCTGACTCTTGCCTTTTTTGTTTCCCAAGAAACAAATTCTATATCCAATATTATTCGTCCATCAGCATCAAATCGGATAGCTTCTGCCTGATATTGAGGATCAACGGTTAATCTAATTTTAAATCTATCGATTCCTCTTTCGTCCTTAGCTTTTATAAATTCTTCGCGTTTTTCAGCTTTCCTATAGTTTAGAACAGCCTCTCCCCCCATAATTTCTCCTGTCTCCCCATCTAGATAGTGAATCCCTGCTATAAAAGCAAAGCCACGCGTAAAGTCAAGCTTGTAAGTGAAGTAAGGAGGCTTTTTAAAACCCAATTCAACTTCCTCTGTTCCTCCTTCCCGCAAAACTCGTTCGAAAGATCCTATTGCTTGGGCGGCAAGTCGATTAAGGTCATTCCTAAAATTGAAGTCTTCAGTCTCTAAATCTTGCTTTGGTATAAAAAAAATGCTTTCTGGGGTCATTTTAATACAAAAAATCTACCTTGGGGCAGATTATCATTTATCACACTAAAAAATCAACATCTTAACTGGTGGACGATACAGGACTCGAACCTGTGACCCCTGCAATGTGAATGCAGTGCTCTGGCCAACTGAGCTAATCGTCCTTAGCCGTATTCTAGCAAATTCATCCTTGCAAGACAATGAAAAGAGTGGTTATAATGAAGACAATGAAAGCGATGTTTAAGAAATTAGGTTCTTTCTTTTTAGACACCATTCAGACCGTGGTTCTTGCCCTCTCTATTTTTGTGGTTGTCTATCTTTTCTTGCTTCAACCCCATCAAGTCAAAGGCAACTCGATGTACCCCAACTTCCAAAATGACGACTTCCTCCTGACCGATAAAATTTCTTATCGTTTCGGTGAACCCAGTCGGGGCGATGTCATTGTTTTCAAAGCCCCTCCTTCCGAACCTTGTGCGGCGGAAGAGTGTGAATATATTAAAAGAATCATCGCTATGCCCGGAGAAAAAGTCAGTATTAAAGAAAATCATGTTTATATCAACGGCGCCAGACTGGTAGAAGACTATTTAGACGAAAACCTCATCATCTCACCAGGCAGCATTTTCCAAGGAGATAGAGAGATGGTTGTTCCGCCTGAAACCTATCTGGCTTTAGGCGACAATCGACCTTATTCCCGAGACGGCAGAGAATTTGGTTTTATCAAAAGAGAAGTGATTTTAGGAAAAGCCTGGATTCGTTATTGGCCCCTAACTAAAATCGGCATCATTCCTCACGCCCAGTATTAACTGGCTTTGCCTGCAATTCCTTTGTAGATTTTTTGAAGTTTCTCTTCGGTCTTTTCCGGATTGCCTTTGAGAATAATTTGCAGTCTTGTCTGTTTTAAAGAACGAGTGAGCTTGACCGCACTTTCATCCGGTCCCCCCAAAGAGTTTTCCATCTTTTCTCTTATTCCGTCTATCGCTTTGCTAACAATTTTCGCTTGGTCTTTTCTAGTTTTCGGTTTTGGCGGTTGACCAGCGTCATGCTTCATTCTCCTGGCTAAGTCTTCTGCCCTTCTGACTGAACCCGACTCGCGGAGAATAATCTTATAGGCATCAACCATTAAGCGTTTGTCATCAATCGCCGCTAATGCCCGAGCGTGACCTTCGGTAATCAAACTCGAAAGCAAACCATCTTTGAGAGCGTCAGGCAGGGTCAAAAGCCGAAGGGAATTGGAAACATAGGCTTGACTCTTGCTAATTCTTTTAGAAATTTCCGACGTGCCCAAACCAAACTCATCATTGAGACGCTGAAAAGCCCGCGCTCTTTCAAGAGGATTAAGGTCGATTCTCTGGACATTTTCGACAATCGCCATCTCCAGCATTCCCTGAGGCGTGGTCACCTTAATAATCGAAGGGACTGTTTCAATACCGACAATTTTGGCCGCTCGCCAGCGCCGTTCACCGGCGATAATCAGATAACCGGCCGGTGTCTTGGCGACTACTAAAGGCTCAAGGATGCCGTGTTCCCGAATTGAATCAACCAAATCAACCAAACTTTCCGGGGAAATCAAGCCTCTTGGCTGGAGGGGATTCTGTTGAATCTCTTCAACGTTTAATTGAACGATTTTTTGGTCTTCCATGATTTTACTCAACCGCTATCAGTTGTTTTCCCTGTTTTTTCTTGAAAGCCACTTTTCCTTCTTTGAGGGCAAAAAGAGTGAAATCTCTACCTAAACCAACCCCATCACCAGGGTGAAATTTACTCCCTCGCTGGCGAACAATAATCTGACCGGTTTTAACCGTCTGGCCGCCAAAAATCTTCACTCCCAATCTTTTACCAGCTCGGGCTGGTTTTTGTCTTGTTTTACCACCTGATTTAGTTTTTGCCATTCTTTTTTTAATTTATCGTATTTTTTCACGAAAGTCAAGCCCGCCAAAAATTTTCAATATTTAGGCGGGCGCCGGCCCCGCCGAAGCCTTGGCGAAGGCGGGTCAAGCTGAAGCGAATTTCCCAATTTGAATCTTTGTTAATGAAGGTCGAAAACCCAACACTCTTCGATATCTTGATTTCGCCCGAAAACGAGCGACCCTAATTTTTTTGCCCTTTAAATGTTCAAGTGTTTTAGCTTTAATTTTAGTCTTTTTCACTAACGGCTGACCGATTTCGATTTTATCTCCATCAACCACTAGAAGGACTTCGGAAATCTCAAATTCTTTGCCCTCTGTCTGATCTAATCGATCCACTAAAATCTCTTCGTCTTCTTCGATCCGATATTGATGGCCGCTTAACTTAATGACTGCGTATTTCATTCGACAATTATATCACTTCCTTTATTTAATTTCTAACGCCTCAGCCTTGTCTGAGCTGAATCTACCCATGCCGATGGCTATTCCCAGGCCAATCATCGTCGCCACCAAGGAAGAGCCACCATAGGAAACCAAGGGTAAAGTGACACCGGTAATGGGCACCATACCCATGTTCATGCCAATATTAACAAAAACTTGAAAAATCATTTGGGAGAAAAAGCCAAGGCAAAAAAGCTGAGTCAATCTTGAAGTTGATCGCAGACCAATTTTTAAGATTCGATAAAATAAAAGACCATAAGCTAAAAGAAGAAGGCAGCCACCGACAAAACCAAGTTCCTCAACCAGAGAGGCAAAAATGAAATCGGTCTGTCTTTCAGGCAAAAATAATAACTGGCTTTGACTCCCCCGCCCCAGACCTCGACCGAAGAGGCCGCCGGAGCCAACGGCAATCATTGATTGAATCACATGATAGCCTGTTTTCAGGGGATCCTTATAAGGATCAAGAAAGCTCAAAATTCTTTCTCTCTGGTAGCTTTTCATTAAAAACCAAAATAAAGGGGTCAAAATCAAAAACAAAAAGGAACCTCCCAGCAGTAAAAGGAAATTTAAACCTCCGGCGAAGACAATACCCAGCCAACTGACCAAAATCACCAAACTACTGCCCAAATCAGGTTGAATAAAAACCAGAAAAAGAGGCGGAAGCAATAAAAGAAAACTAAGGAAAAGTGCTTTCAGGTCAATTTTATCAATCTCCGCCAAAAAACAGGCAAAGAAGAAAATCACAAATGGCTTAATCAGCTCAGAGGGTTGGAAAGTGAAAGCGCCGACTTCAATCCATCTCACTGCACCTCGAGTAATTTGACCAAAGATAAAAGTCGAGAAAAGAAAAACCAGGGAAAGAAGATAAACGAGCCAAGAGAAACCTCGGAAAGCCTCGCCGTCTATCCTCGAAAAAAAGAAAAAAAGAATCAAGCCAATAATAATAAATAATAATTGGTGGAGAAACAGCTGGGGCGACAGACTCCAAATCATCGTCAAACTCAAACTGAAAAGAATAAAAAAAGAAATAAGAACGATGCGGTCAATGCCTTGAAAGATTTTCATCAAGAACTTATTTTCAGCTGGTCGCTTTTGACTAATTTCTTTGCCAAAGTGAGTCTTTTAATTTCTGCCTCGTATTCCTGTGGCCATGAAGGTAAAAAGACGGTAATCTTTTCGTCAAGATGACAGCCTTTCTTTTTCCTTAAATCCTGAATCTGACGGACTAATTCTCTTACCTCGCCTTCGGCTTTGAGTTGGGGAGTAAGTTTGGTCTCGAGCTTCACCTCAGGCTCTTTAACCGCCTTCTTCTCCCAAATAACTTCTCTAATATTAAGCTCGTCTTTAATTAATTGAAGTAATTCCTCGTCCAATTTTGCACTTTGCACTTTGCACTTTGCACTAGATAAAGGCTGCCTGACTCTGATATCTACTTCTTTCCGGGCCGCATGACCTAATTCGCAGATTTTTCGGACTAAAGCCATTTTTCCTTCCAAATCTTTATCAATCTTGCCTATTTCCACTTGAGGCCAATCTTCGAGGTGAACCGACTCTTTACCGGTTAAATTCTTAAAAATCTCTTCAGCTATGAAGGGATTAAAAGGGGCTAATAACTTGGTTAAGTTGACTAAAACCTGATAGAGAGTAAAATAAAAACTTTCTTTGTCCTTTTGGTCATTAGCGCTCACTCCCACCCTCGAACGAGAACGCCGAACGTACCAAGTTGAGAGTTCGTTAACAAAACTTTCTATCGCTTGGGCAGCATTGCAAGGACGATAATCGCTGAGGGACTCCGTGACAATCTCAATCATTCGATTCAATCTTGAGAGAATCCAGCGGTCTAAAACAGCTGTCTTGGCTGTTTTCTTCTTCCCCGACTGCCAGCCGTCAATCAAAGCATAAGTGATGAAAAAGTTATAGATATTCCAAAACATTAAGTGGAACTGACGGCGAATTTCATCAGCCAGATGGTAACCAAAATTGAGATTATGCTCCGGATTCTGACGAACATACATCCAGCGCATGACATCGACACCCATTTTTTCGGCGGCATCATCAAAATCAATCGCGTTTCCTTTACTCTTGTGCATCTCTTCACCTTTTTCGTCCCGAACCAAGGCATGGCCTAAAAGGTTTTTAAATGGCGCTTTATCCTCTAAAACAGTACTCATAGCAATTAGGGAGTAAAACCAGTTCTTGAATTGACCGGGAAAACACTCAGTCACAAAATCAGCGGGAAACCATTCCTGCCAATATTTTTTGTCGGCAGGATAACTAACTTTTTCTGTCTTGGGATCAACCAGAGTTGAAAAAGAGATGATGCCGGCATCAAGCCAAGGATTGCCAACGTCTTTAATCCTGGAAACTTCTTCACCACATTCACATTTTACTTTAACTTCGTCTATCCAGGGACGGTGAGGCGTATGTCCCTCAAATTTATTCCATCCAGAAACCGCCTCTTTCTTTAACTCCTCTTTACTGCCAACTATTTTAAACTGGCCGCATTTTTGACATTCCCAAATTGGCAAAGCCAGTCCCCAATAGCGTTTTTTACTAATTAACCAATCATCCATATTCCTTAACCAATCGAGTTCTCTTTCTAAACCAAAACCTGGTATCCAGCGGATTTTCTTCGCCACCCGAGCCATCCGTTCCCGAAGGACATCCTTATGCCAGTCTTTTTCGCCCTCTTTCGGTCCCATTTCAATGTACCATTCATCAACCACTCGCCAAACTAATTCTGTCTTACAACGCCAGCAGATAGGGTAACGATGGGTATAGGAGGCAATCTTGAATAAAAATTTACCCTTTTCTCTGGTTTTAAGATCATCCAGAATAAGCTCTGGTTTCTCTTTTGCGTTTTTGGCGCTTAATTCTCCAAAACCTTCAAGATAATTAGCAGCCTCATCAATGGCGGCGATGATAGGAAGATTTTCTCTTTTTCCTAATTGATAATCCTCTTGACCAGCTCCAGGGGCAATATGAACAATCCCTGTTCCTTCAGTGGCGGTGACCAGATCCTTATCCAGAACAACCGAGTGAAAAGTCCGAGGATTTTCTTTTTGGGCTTCTTTAACTCGAGGCAAACCATCAAATGGTCCTTGATATTGCCAGCCTTTCAGTTCTTCACCCTGATATTCCTTTACCAAGCGCCAACTTTGATCAAGGACTTGAGGCTTAAGATCTTTGAGAAAAATTAATGATTCGGCTTCGTCTTTTTTCTTAAACTCTCCATAAATAAATCCAGGATTAACTGCTAGAGCGACGTTGGCGGGGATTGTCCAGGGAGTAGTTGTCCAAACAAGAAAGGCTTTATTCTTTTTCCCTTTTATGGGAAGCTTGAAGAAAACTGAATCGTGAGTCAGTTCCTGATACTCTTCGGTCAAAATTTCATGTTGAGAAATAGCCGTCCCGCAACGAGGGCACCAAGGGACTGAATCTCTACCCTTATAAAGCCAGCCGTTTTGATAACACTTTTTTAGAAAATGCCAAATCATATAATTATTCTCATCACTCAAGGTGTAATAAGAGTTGTTCCAGTCCATGAAGTAACCAAGTCTCTTTGATTGCTCGGTCTGAACTTGAGCATATTTAAGAGTTCGCTCTCTGCATTGATTAACAAATTTATCTATCCCGTAGTTCTCAATTTCTTTTTTGCTTTTAAATCCCAGCTCCTTTTCTACCTCGACTTCGACCCAAAGTCCCTGATTGTCAAAGCCGTTTTGAAAACGCTGTTGAAAGCCCTGCATATTCTTGAAGCGCTGCCACAAGTCCTTATAGGTTCGTCCCCAAGCGTGATGGACACCCATGGGATTATTAGCGGTAATCGGACCGTCAAAGAAGGAAAATTTCTTTTTCGCTGTCTTATTTTTCTGAAGATACTTCTTGACTAGATTTGATTGAGACCACGACTCCAAAATCTTTCTTTCCAGTTTAGGAAAATCTGGTTTAGGATCAACTGGTTTAAACATAATTCTCCCTTAATTTTAGCATAAATTCCCTCTTCGCATAAATTCGTATTAATTCGCATTCCCATCAAAAATCCCTTCTTGAGAAGGGATGAATGGCCAATCAGAACGCTCTCGCGCCTAAGAGGCCTAATGGTTAATAATGATTTCTTCTTTTTTCCGAATCTCTAATTTCATCTGGAACTGATTTTAGCAAAGAAATTAATCTAAAGCAAACAGTTTATCTTCTTCATAGCCAAAAAGTAACCTCAAAATCAGCAGTCTTCTAATCCCAATGCCATCGATTCGATTTTCACGCATAACATTTATCTCTAAAACTTCACTGTCAGGCATCCTTCTAAGTTTACCAACCGTTACTCCTTTACCACAAAAAAGTCCTAAAGTCTTAGTTATGGCAGAGATTTGCTTTCCCGAAATTCTTCTCTGTTCAAGTTCTTCTCTAAGCTCATCACATTTATGAAAAGAGCCAATTTCCAGACCATCAACTCCTTCAATTCTGGGTAATCTTAACAAGTAGTCATCCTCTCGAATCACACCTTTTAAGGCTGAACGCAAACTATCATTAAATATTGCTTTAGCAGTTTTGGGTTCTATATCAGTAAAATGTATCCTCTCCATGACAACTTATTTCCCCTGCCTCAAGAAAGCGGGGATTTCGAACTGCTTACCCTCTTCTTCCGGAGGCAGTTCACCCTCTCCTGAAGGCGGAGGCGGCTCCTCAATCTTTTCCTCTTCAAGCTCTGGTTCGGGAAAAGTTGGTTCTTCCTTTTTCTCTTCTTCAATCTCTTCTTCAATAATCGGTTTTGACGGCGCCATAAATCTTGATAACCTCGCTCTGGTTTCATCAAAACCAGTGGCGATGACGGTGATTTTAATCTGGTCAACTAATTTCTCATCAATCGAGGCGCCAAAAATAATATTGGCGTCAGCATCCGCTTTTTCGGAAATAATCTTGGCCGCTTCCTCCACTTCCGCCATAGTCAAATCCGGACCACCAGTGACGGTAAAAAGAATCCCTCGGGCCCCGTCAATAGAAATTTCCAGTAAAGGAGAAGTAATCGCCGTTCTCGCCGCCGCTTGAGCCCGATTTTCACCGACGCCAGTGCCAATACCCATGAAGGCACTGCCAGCGTCTTTCATAATCGTCTTAATGTCAGCAAAATCCCGATTAATCAAACCAGGCAGAGTAATGATATCAGAAATCCCCTGAACACCTTGACCAAGAACATTATCGGCTAAACGAAAGGCTTCAATCAAGGTCATTTTCTTATCAATTGAATCCAGGAGCCGCTGATTAGGAATAACAATTAAGGCATCAACTTTTCCTTCCAACTCCTCAACGCCTTCTTCAGACACCACCATTCTTCTGGTTCCCTCAAAAGCAAAAGGCTTGGTCACCACTGCCACCGTCAGAGCACCTTGAGCTTTAGCCAAGTCAGCGACAATGGCCGTTGCCCCAGTACAAGTTCCACCTCCCATGCCGCCGGTGAGAAAAACCATATCTGTTTCCGCCAAAAGCTGAGAAATTTTCTCCTTTGATTCTTGAGCTGCCTGTCTTCCTAATTCAGGATCGCCGCCAACTCCTAATCCCCGAGTAAGGTTTTCACCAATTTGAAGTTTAACTGGAGCCAGACTGGAAAGAAGCGCCTGGGCGTCGGTATTGACGGCCACAAAATCAACTCCTTGAATCTGTTCCTGACCAATCATCGAATTGATAGCGTTCCCTCCCCCGCCACCAATTCCCATCACTTTGATTCTGGCGAATCTTCCGACGTCTGGTTTAACTAAAGCCATTTTAGATTTTTATGGGCAGAACTTTGGAGCAGGAATATTTTACCCTGACAATTTATAAAAAGCAAGCCTTCGGCTAGACCCGTTTGACGGGTCAACCTCCCTCAGGGTAAAAAGGATTTGATAATCTCAATTGTTTTCAGAGCCACCCCTCTGACCGGTAATTTCTGGCTGATTTTCCCAAATGAGGGCAAAGACGTTCTGCTCGCTCCATACTGTCCAGCCTGAACCCCACAAAGTATCAAGCCAGTGACTACGGAAAAAGGCGGACCATCGATTTCGTCAACTAAACCACTCAAGCCTTTGGGTTGACCAACTCTGACTGGCATCGCCAGGGTTCGCTTGCAGGCTTCAACGACACCCACCGTCAAACTGCCCCCTCCGGTAATCACCACTCCAGATGGAGTCAAGCCAGCAAAGCCGCTCTTCTTAATCTCTATTCCCACCAAAGTAAAAATCTCGTTCAGGCGAGGCTTAATAATCCCCTCAACCAAGGTTTTTTGAGAAACTGATTTTCTTTCATCTTCAATCCCCATCTCAAGAAGACTAATCTCGTCTTTTTTGTCTTTTTCATCCTTATTTTCCTCAAGCATGTCTTTTTCTTTAGGTCTGACTATCTTCTTAGTCTTTTCCGAAAGGGCCAATTTAAGTTTTTCTGCATTTTCTAAAGAAAGACGCAAGCCAATGGCTAAATCATTGGTAACATTCTTAGCGCCAACAGGCAAAACAGTCGCATAAGCCGGTGAGCCCTCGACAAGAATGACCAAATCAGTGGTACCGCCGCCAATATCGACTAAAATCACTCCCAATTCTTTTTCTGTTTCGGTCAGGACGGCTTCAGCCGCGGCAATGCCATTAAAGAAAACGGCTTCGATATTGGCACCAATTTCTCGAACGCATTTTGTCGTATTTCTAATCGAAGTCGAAGAGCCGGTGACAATATGAGTCTCAACTTCCAGTCTCACTCCAGTCATACCCACCGGGTCTTTAATCCCTTCCTGAGAATCAACCGTATAGTGTCGCGGTAAGCAGTGAAGAATTTCTCTCGAAGAAGGGAGAGAAATCGCCCGGGCGGCTTCAATCACCCGCTGAACATCGGCCTCATTAATCTCCCCTTCCGGTTCCGCCACGGCAACGACTCCTTTGGAATTTTGAGAGGCAATATGAGCACCGCCAATCCCGACCAAGGCTCTGGAAACCCCATAGCCAGCCATTCTTTCTGTCGCTTCAATGGAGTCGATAATTGCCTGGGAGGCCTCTTCAATATTAACAATCTGTCCTTTTCTCACTCCTCTTGAAGCCACCGCCGAAGCGCCGATGACACTTATCTTTTCTTCTTCAAGGCTAACCTGAGCAACAACCGAAGATATTTTGGAGCTTCCAACATCAATAGCGGTAATAATTTTAGCAGCCATCTTAAATCTTAACGACCGGTTTATCGAATCGTAAATCGACAAAATAGGGCGCTTTGCCCTCTATTTTAGCTCGCCAAAGGATAAATTGTAAAGAGGCAACCTGAAAATCAAGGTCTTTTTCCTTTGAAAAGACAACAGTCAGGTTGCCGGAAAAGGTAGCGATTATCTTTTTTTCACTACTTAAATCTAAATCCCTTAACTCTTGACCTATAGAAAATAGACTTTCTTTAATCTCTTCTTCAAAGCTGTCATCGGGAATCGGGCTAATTAATTCAGAACTTGAGAAGAGCCACTGCCAATCAAATTGAAAGTGAAAATCCCTGAGATTAATGAATAAAAAACCACTAAATAAGATAAAGATAAAAATCAGGGGCAGAAGCAGTTTCCGTTTACTGATTTTTCTTTTTTTGAAGGTATACATCGATTTGATCAACAATGATTTTGGTGGCTTCAAATTTAACTAGCAATCGGGTTTTGGGAGCCGATTTTTCATACTGACTAAGATTTCTCATTGTGTTCCTGACTAGCCGTAAAAGGTTATTGCCACTCAGGCGATTTTGAGAAAGAATTTGCGCCAATCCAGAATCAACTAAAATCTGGGCATTTTTCGTCTGTTCATCTTGATAGCTCCAAGGCAAGGGAATGAAAATAACCGGTTTACCTAGAGCCGCCATTTCGTAAACAATGTGAGCACCCGAACGGCTGATGACCAAATCCGAAGAGGCAAAAAGACTGCCAATCCCCTTAAGGCCAAAATAAGGCTGAACTAAGTATCGTCTTTTCAGTCTTTCGAGTAAATCGGCTTTCTTTTTTCTCAATCGAGAGAGATCGTCGTAAACCGTGCTTTCCCCACACTGATGAATGAGATTGTAGTCTTGGAGAAGATCAACCAGCACCTCTTCCACCGCTTGATTAAGCCAATGAGAACCTTGTTTGCCGCCGGTAATATAGATCGTTGGCAGCTTGTTTTTAAAATCAAATTGACCTTTTTCTTGAGTGAAAACTTCTGGTCGAAGGGGCAAGCCTGAGAGAATCACTTTCTCCGAGGGGAAATGGGGCAAGCTTGTCTCCCAGGAAACAAAGACTTTTTTGGCTAAGCGACTAATGGCTCGATTGGCTAACCCATAAACGACTGTTTGTTCATGGGTCATTGAAGGAATCCTTAATAACCAACCGCAAACAACAACAGGGACGGCGAGATAACCACCGAAAGAAAGAATCAAATCAGGCTTGAACTTGAAAAGATAAAAGAAAGCCTGAATAAAACCTAGAGGAAGACGGGCAAGTTTGAAAGGGTGATAAGTCCGATGAACCTTGCCCGCTTTAATTTCAATGAATTTAAAACCGGCTTCAGTAACCTCTTTATACTCAGCACCAGGATTTTTGTCACCCCAATTAGTAAACTTGTGACCAAACCAAATGACTTCACAACCTCGTTTTTTCAGCTCTTCAGCCACCACTAAAGCGCTATTGTGATGTCCACCAGTAATAATAATCCGCTTTTTCATTTCTTGGCTAACTGATACTTAGAAATATTAAGCAAAATCCCGATCCCTGTCAAAGTGATGATTAACGATGAGCCGCCATAGGAGATAAAAGGAAGAGGGACGCCGGTCAGAGGGACGATAGCGACCATCGCCGCCAAATTTATTAAAGTTTGGATGGCAATCCAGGAAATAATGCCCGTGGCTAACAACTGACCAAACTGATCAGGCGCTTTTCTCGCCACTTCAATCCCCCGATAAATAAGAACCAGAAAGGCGATTAACAATAAAGTGGCGCCAATAAAACCTAGTTCTTCGCCAATAATGGCAAAAATCGAATCCGTGGTCGCCTCAGGAAGATATTCGTATTTTTGTCTGGAGGCGCCAATGCCTAAACCAAATAAACCACCACTACCTAAAGCTAAAAGAACTTGCTGGACATGATAAGAGGCGCCTAGAGGATCCCGACTAATATCAAAAAAAGTTAAAAGTCTTTCTTTCCGATAAGGAGAAAAAAGAATCAGGCCAATACCAGCGGCTAGTCCCAAGACGCCGGCAATAAAAAGAGCCAAGATGGAACCGCCAGAAACAAAATAAAGGCTTAAACTTGAGCCCGCCAAAATTACCGCCGTTCCCAGATCAGGTTCAACTAAGATTAAACCCACAAGAATTATCATCAAAATCCAAAGGCTGGTTGTTCTTCCCTTCTTGGTCAAATAAGTGCTGATAAAGATAACGGAAATAAGTTTCGCCAACTCCGCTGGCTGAAAACTAAAACCGCCAAACCCCAACCAGCGCCTGGCACCTAAGGCATGAGTGCCCACTCCAGGGATTAAAACCAGACCAAGGAAAATAATCGCCAGCAACATTAAAGGCGTCGCTAACTTGGTTAATTTTTGATAAGGGAATTTCGAAGTTAAAAACATTAAAAACAAGCCAATTACCCCCCAAATTGCCTGTTGACGAACGAAATGATATTTATCGCCAAAATTCCTGAAAGCCATCGCCACCGAAGCATTATAAACCATGAGGATGCCAAAAAAAGTCAAAGCCACCGCTAAAACAAGAATCGTTCTGTCGACTCGTTTGTCTTGAGATTTTAATGAAGTCACGCTCATATTTTAGCATTTCTAAAAGGAAAGTTGTAAAATATAAGGATAAAATGGCTCAATCAGTCCAAAACCTGCGCAAAAAACATCCACGATTTATCTATCAAAGTTTTAATATTACTCCTGTCGACAAAGATTTAAAGATTTCTTTCAAATTCAAAACAGAACCTAATATTTCTTTCTCTCCGTCCATAATCATCAAAGGATTACCCTCTTCGCGCCTTAATAATCTCGACCTTAACATCCTTGAAAATTTCGCTTTTCATCTGGGCTTAATAGAAATCCCTTCTTATTGGAAAGCAACTTGCTCACCAGAAATAGTTATTGGGGCAGGCTTTCTAAACAAAGACCAAATTAACTGGTGGAAGAATTTGATTCTAAAGGGGATGGGAGAGTTCTTTTATCAAAATAAGATAAACTTCACTGAACCTAACTTCTTCTCAATAAAACTGGAAAATAGAGATAAGGAGGAAAATCCTTGCTTTGAAGGTCAATTCAATCCTCAAAAAATACTCGTTCCTATCGCAGGAGGAAAAGATTCAGCTGTCGCCCTGGAAATTCTAAAGGAAGCAAAAGAAAACATTAAATCTTTTAGTCTTAATCCTACCAAAGCTGCCAAGAGGATTATGAAGTTGGGAAAATGTTTAAAGCCTATCATTGTCGAAAGAGAAATTGACCCCAAACTTCTCGAGCTAAATAAAAAAGGATACTTAAATGGCCATACTCCCTTCTCTGCCTATTTGGCCTTCCTGAGCTTCGCCTGTGCCTTCCTCTTTGGCTATGGAAAAATAGCTTTTGCCAACGAGAGAAGCGCCAATGAGGGAAACTTAACTTATTTAGGAGAAGAGATTAACCATCAATACTCCAAAAGCTTTGATTTTGAACAAAAGTTCAGAGGTTACAGTCAGAAATATCTAGCCAAGAATATCGATTACTTCAGCTTGCTTAGACCACTTTTCGAAATTCAAATCGCCAAACTTTTTGCTAAATACCCTCAATACTTACCTGCCTTTAGGAGTTGCAATAAATATCAAAAAACTGATTCTTGGTGCGGAAGGTGCCCAAAGTGTATCTTTGTATTTACAGTTCTTTACCCCTTTCTAGAATCTCAAAGACTAGTAAAAGTTTTTGGTGAGGATCTCTTTAAGAAGAAATCAACCCTCCAAATAATTAAACAATTAATCGGAGAAGAGGGGGGAAAACCCCTTGAGTGTGTGGGGACTAAGGAAGAGACGCTAATCGCTCTTTATCTTTCATTCAAAAAAAGCAAACAAGTTCCCCTGCCTTTGGTTCTTCAATATTTAAAAGAAGAAGTTTTTCCGAAACACTCTGATTTAGAAGTTAGAACCAAGAAGATTCTGACTTCCTGGGATCAGGAGAATAATCTTCCTCCTACCCTAGTCGAAATTCTTAAAAAGAAAATATGAGATTAAAAGAACTCAGAAATAAAAAAATCTTAATCCTTGGCCTTGGTCAAGAAGGAATGAGCAGTTTTCTGTTTTTAAGGAAACTCTTTCCTGAAATGAAAATCGGGCTTGCTGACAAGTTACCCTTAAAACAGCTAAATAAAGAAACTAGAAAGAAGATCTCCGCCGATAAGGATATTGATCTTCATTTAGGAAAAAATTATCTAAACGCACTTGATCAATACCAAGTAATTATTAAATCTCCAGGGATTCCCCTCTTTCTTCCTCAATTGAAAAAGGTAAAAAGCAAGATCACCTCACAAACAAAAATCTTTTTTGAGAATTGTCCAGGTAGGATTATTGGCATTACCGGAACAAAGGGGAAGAGTACAACCGCCTCACTTACCTATCAGATTTTAAAAGAAGGCGGACTTGATGTCTCTCTGGTGGGAAATATCGGCAACCCCGCTCTATCATTGTTACTCAAAGCAAGAAAAAAAATGATCTTTGTCTATGAACTTTCTAGTCACCAACTTTATGACTTGGAAAAAAGCCCAAACATTGCAGTTTTACTTAATATCTTCAGAGAGCACCTTGATTATTACCAAAATTTTGAGCAATATGTCCAAGCCAAAGAGAAAATTACTCTTTTTCAAACCAAAGAAGACTATTTTATCTATAATCCATCGCTCGATTTTCCTCGAAGAATCGCCCAAAAAACAAAAGCTCAAAAGCTTCATTTTTCTTTAAGAGATTATCATCAGCCAAGCTGTTTTTTAAAGAATCAGGCAATATTTTATCGCTCCAATTCTCAAGAAGAAAAAATAGTCGAAACTAAAGCAATAAATCTTGAGGGAGAGTTTAATCTTTTAAACATTATGGCGGCAACCACTATTGGTAAATTATTCAATATTCCAAATAGAAAAATTGTTAAAGCGATTAAAAAATTCAAACCCCTAGAGCACCGCTTAGAAAGAATAGGCACTTATCGGGAGATTACCTTTTATAACGATTCCCTATCCACTATTCCCGAAGCAACTATTAAGGCTATTGACGCCCTTGCCGACAAAGTGGGCACAATTATCTTAGGGGGTTATGAAAGGAATCAAAATTATAATCAACTCGCCCGAAAGATTTTAGATAACCAAATCAAAACCATCATTCTCTTTCCTACAACTGGTGAAAGAATCTGGCAAACAATTAATAAACAAAAAGCGAAGGGAGATTCTCTACCCAAACATTTCTTTACCAACAACATGGAAGAGGCTGTCCATCTCGCTTATAAACATACTCCCAAAGGGGAAATCTGCCTCCTTTCACCCGCCGCCCCAAGCTTTAATCTTTTCAAAGATTATAAAGAAAGAGGGAGTTTATTTAAAAAATTCGTCGAGACTTTCGCAAAATCTTAACACATTCTTTCTCCTCCAAGTCTCAACTATATCTTAACACAACCTTACGCATATACGACTCGTTGTGTTAGAGATTAAATTTCAAACGGACTAGTTCTTCACCCTCAAAGCAGTCAACCACTAAGTAGCGCACAAAAGGCTCAATTTCCCAAATGACTCTCAAAAATTTTATCTCCTTCTCACAAGGAAAGGGGTGAACAAAAATGCTTCGTTGAAAATGAAAAAAATCTAAACCTTTCAATTTTCTTCTAAAAAGATCGCCTGTTGTTCTTTTTTCATTGGGAATATCAAAAATAACAAAGCGCCATTTTTTATCCCACCTAATTGGTCTTTTTATTTTCATATTGTCTAAATCATATCTTAAAAGTTCTTCTTTTCCCTCCTTAGCAATTTTTACAATCGCTTGATTACCTTCTTCGGTCACCGTCACTATTCCCCTATCTTTCAGGCGATTAATTGTTTGTTTCAAACGATTAGGGTCAAATTTTTGCCACTTTCTATAGTCTCTTTTATATTTTGGTTTCAAAATCAACGGCAATCCCGGCATGAGTAAGGCAAATGCCAAGAAGGCACCTCCACTCAGCAGCTTAAGAACTTTCTTAGTAGAAGGATATTCTTTTCCCATTCTCCTCTCTTTTTCTCCTAACCCTAAACACAATCTTACGCATATACGATTCATTGTGTCAAGTGTTATTTATTCAAGAAATTCGTAAAGGAGCCCGCCAAATCTTATTAAATTTAACCAACGGCCACCTTTTTATCTTTGAAGTTAGTCACCTTCCAATTTTACCACGAAGAAACCTGTAATTCACCCTAAACAATCATGAAGAATTCGTTCTATCTGCTTTTTGCTTAGGGCTTTTTCTCCAATTTTTCCTTTTACAAGTCTCTTGATCATCACTTCAAAATGTTCTGTGTCAATTTTCCACTCCCTCAACGACATTTTAACCCCAAGCAACTTGAAAAAATCATAGGTCTTTTGAATAGCGCCATCGACAACTTCCTTTTCGTTTCCCTTTAGCCCCCAGATTCTCTGCCCAAACTGAAAAAGCTTTTCTCTTTTTTGCTCCTTAACGACTTTCATCCACCTTGGGGTGATGATGGCTAAACCAGCGCCATGAGGAATATCGTAAAAAGCACTGAATTGATGCTCAATCGAATGACAGGCCCAATCTTCATTAACGCCCATACTGATTAAATTATTTAAAGCCATCGTTGCCGAAAGCATAAGATTCGCTCTCGCCTTGTAATCCTTCAAGTTTTTGAGGACTAAGGGAGCGTTTTCGATTAAGGTCAGGAGGATTGATTCACTAAATCGATCTTGTAAAGGGACATCAATGGTCGTATGGAGATATTGTTCAAGAACATGAGAAAAAGCATCGATAATGCCATAGGCTGTTTGGTCTCTAGGAACAGAAAAAGTATTTTGCGGATCAAGAATGGAAAATTTTGGATAAAGTTCATCTTTTCCAAAAGGCTTTTTTTCATGGGTTTCCCATTTCGTAATTACCGCACCGCAGTTCATTTCGCTTCCTGTGGCGGAGAGAGTGAGAATGACACCTAGAGGAAGATACTTCTTGGGCTCTACCTTCTTAGCTAAAAAATCCCAAGGGTCGCCATCATAATGAAAAGAGCTGGCTAGCAGTTTTGAACCGTCAATAACACTGCCGCCACCAACCGCCAAAATAATATCGGGATTAAAACTTCTGTGTTGAGCCAGCGCCTGACAAAGAGTCTCAACTCGAGGGTTTGGCTCTATACCACCGAATTCCTTGATTCTCAATCCCTTGAGTTCCTTAATGACCTTATCATAGATGCCGTTTTTCTTGATGCTTCCTTTACCGTAAGTGAGGAGAACTCTTCGACCAAAGGTTTCAATATTTGGTCGAATCTGCGCCATGGCATTTTTACCAAAGATTAGTTTTGTCGGATTGTGAAAAATGAAATCTTTCATTTTATATCACGGCCAGCCAGAGACCGAAGAGGGCGAGGATGATGCCTGCTAACCAAGCGCGCATGACAATCTTCGGTTCTTCCCAACCCACATTCTGCAGCCAAAGATGAAAAGGAGCGACAGCAAAGACTTTTCTTTTTAAAATCGCCTTTGAAAGAAGCTGAACCAGACTGCTGCCCACTTCAACCACAAATAAACCACCAATGACGGCGATGGCGACTATCTTGCCAATCAACAAACCAACAACCGCCAGTGTAGCCCCAAAAGATAAGGCGCCAACATCACCAAGAAAAATCCTGGCCGGATAAACATTAAAATAAAGAAAAGCGATTAATGAACCTAGCCAGAGAGCGAGAAAAACAGTCAAAACCGTATCCAAGGAAGTGACCGAGAGAATCCAAAAGGCAAAAAGACAGATCATTAACAAACCGCTGGCTAAACCATCTAAACCATCGGTGATGTTGAAAGCATTGGTAAAAGCAACGATGACCGTCGCCGCAAAGGGAATGTATAAGGGACCAAGATAGAAAACACCAATAAAAGGAACATGAACAAAATCAATCTTAAGGTTAAGATAGAGCAGCAGGGCGATAATGATCGCCAAAGTCCATTGAATCAAAAATTTATGCCGAAACCTTAAACCAAAAATGCCTTTCTTGGCTAAGCCAAAAAACTTCATCAAATCATCATAAAGCCCTAATAAGCCAAAAGAGAGGAAGGTAAAGAATAAAATGTTCAATTCATCTTTAATGGGAAAATATGAAGAAATATAAACGCCCCTAAAAATAATAATCGGAAAAAGGACCGCATAGAGAAGACTGACGACAAGAATAACGAGTAAGCCTCCGCCAATCGGCGTACCTGCCTTAGCTCCATGAAAGCGATCAAAAATAGGAGTTCTTTTCCCCAAGGCGTCTCGAGTTTCTTGTTTCTTTCTTTGGAATTTGAGTTTATAAAGAAAGTCAATAAAGGGAATGACGAGAACGCTGGTAATAATGAAGGAGAAAATTAATAGTCCAAGAGATAAAGACATTTTCTTTATTATACCTTAGGCGAGCCAGAGTGCAAATAGGGACAAGACTCACACTGATGATAAGAATGACAGAAAGTAACCTTACATCCTACTTCTTTTCCCTTTAGTAATAAAAGAACTCGCTCCATGTGTCTTAAAAGCGAACCCTTGAGATAGAAGAGGTCATTTTGCTTGAGAAGTTTCTCTAAGAGTTTAGCCGCTTGGTGAACATCCTTTGCCCAAAAAACTTTTGTCTTTTCCATTCCCTGCTTAATTGCTTCTTGAGTGGTCAATTTCTGAAGAGGACCAATACCGATTAAAGAGTCAATTTTAAGCTCAGCCGCTTTTTTGCCCACCTCTCGATGACCTTCCTCGGCCAAATTTCCCAGCTCCCCCATTTCGCCTAAAACGGCGATTCTTCTGCCCTTGGTCTTCAAGTCAGCCAGAACCTGAAGACCAGCCATGGTCGAAGACGGGTTGGCCCGGAGAGAATCGTTAATTAAAATTGAACCCTTGGGGCCTTTTTCAATATTAACCCTACCTCTTAGGGGTTTTAACATAGCTAATCCTGTTTTAATCTCTTGCCAGCTTAACCCCAAGCTTCTTCCTATCGCCGCGGCGGCCAAGCACTCGTGGACAAAATGGCGGCCGACCAAACCGGTTTTGAGGCGATATTTTTTGTCTTTTTGATGAAGAGTAAAACTGGTCCCAGAAAAATCGACCTTAATCTCGTCTGCCCAGAAATCAGATTTTGAAGAGCTGCCATACCAAATAATTTTGGCTTTTGTTTTTCTTGCCATCTTCCTGACGTTTTCATCATCCCGATTAAGAATCGCCAAACCATCTTGAGGTAGAACTTCCAACAGCTTCCCCTTCTCTTTAATCACTCCTGCCAGCGAACCAAGAAGCTCAGGTTCTGAATGAGTAGGATTAATGCCGGTGATAATTGCCATTGAAGGCTTGACCAAAGACAAATGAAAATCCATTTCCTGCTGATGGTCAACCCCATACTCTAAAACTAATTTTTGGTGCCAGGGACGGAGTTTAAGAAGAGTGATGGGGAGATTATAAATCGTGTCTAGGTTAAGGTCAGTTTGGAGGGTTTTGTATTTTTGAGAAAGAACGGTGGCGATGGATAAAGCAGTATTAGTTTTACCATAACTGCCGGTAATTCCAATAATCTTGACTTGGGGATAAAACTTAAGCCAAAGTTTAGCCAGAATTCTTCGGGCTTGATGTAAGGGCTGTTTCCACGGCTGCGTCTCCGCCATAGCCTGATTTTATCATTTTTCCAAAGCCAGCTCAATGATTCTATCAAGAAGTTGAGAGTAGGAAATACCCGCCGCAGCCGCTTCCTGGGGAAACAAGGAGACCGGAGTCAGACCAGGAATAGTGTTAATTTCTAAAACATAGGGTTTACCTCTGGAGATAATCATGTCGACCCGGCCAAAACCGCGGCAATCAATCGCTTTAAATACTTGAATCGCCAAATCCTGAACTTTTCTCGTTAACCGCTTAGAAATCCGGGCCGGCACAATCTCATCACGTTGAGTTTCATCATATTTGGCTTGGTAATCAAAAAATTCTCTTTTAGGAACAATTTCAATCACCGGTAAAGCAATGAGAACTTGATTGCCTAGAACTCCACAAGAAATTTCAGTCCCTTTGATGTATTTTTCAACTAAAATTTTCTGACCATATTTAAAAGCAAGTTTCAAGGCTAGTCCAAGCTCCTTTTTATTGTGTGCAAAATTAATCCCCACACTCGAACCCTGATCATTTGGTTTAACCACCAAAGGAAATTTAAATTTCCTTAAGATTTTTTGCTGAGAATCATTTTTTCCAAAAACAAGGTAGTCGGGGATGGGGATATTTTCTTTTTCCATTATTTTTTTAAACATCATCTTGTTCATCCCTAAGCTCGAAGCCAAAACGCCAGCACCAGTGTAGGGGACTCCTACCAGCTCTAACATTCCTTGAACTGTTCCGTCTTCGCCAAAAGCTCCGTGCATGGCAATAAAAACGACGTCGACTCCCCTCCCCAACTGCAAAGGTAAACTCTTTCCTCTAGGCAAAAGAGCCTTGCCACCTTTAATTTTCTTCTTCTGATCAATTTTCTCTACTCCGGCGGGGGAGTGAAACAAAATTTGTTGGGGAGATTTTAATTGCCATCTTTCTCCATCTTGAGAAATAACCACGGGCAGGACCTCATATTTTTGCTTACTTAAATGACGAACGACTTCCCTGCCAGTGACTAAGGAAACTTCATGTTCTGGGCTCCTCCCGCCCATGAGAACGACAACTCTTTTTTTGACCATCTTAAACTACCTTTCTGAGAATTAAAGGATTAATCCGGGTCACCACCTCATAATTAATGGTGCCGATTTTTTGAGCCATTTCTTCGGCCGTAATCTCTTCTCGATTTTGTTTGCCTAATAAAACCACCTCATCTTCAGGTTTAACCCTGGGAATTTCAGTAATATCAATCATCATCATGTTCATACAAATTCGGCCGATAACTGGAGCAGAATAACCTTTGACTAAAGCTCGACTAGAGTTTGAAAGTTTGCGGTCATAACCATCCCAATAGCCGACTGGCAAGATGGCCATCTTTGTTCTCCTCCTGGTTGTAAAAGTTCTGCCATAACCGACTGTTTCTCCTTTACCAATTTCCTTAACTTGAGCGACTTTTGTTTTCCAGGTCAGAACCGGTTTAAGGTTAATTTTAATCTCTTTTTCTTGAGCCGAAACCTTGGTTTCCCGAGAGGGCCAAAGACCGTAAAGACCGATACCCAACCTAATTAAATTAAAGTAAGTTTCTCGAAAAAGAATGGTGGCCGCGGTACAAGCCGTGTGTTTGAAAGGAATTTTCACTCCCCTTTTTTGCAAAAGCTTTTCTGCTTCCTTAAACTTTCGGAGTTGCTCCTGAGCATAACGAGGATCCAGGGTATCTTCGATATTGGCATAATGAGTATAAAGACCTTCTAGTTCTAATCCCTTTTTCCGGCGCAAAGATTGAACTAAGGAAAGAGCCGTCTTGATATCTACTCCTTGCCTGTTAGTTCCTGTTTCCAGTTTCAAATGAATTTTGGCAAGTTTCCCAAGCTTCTCCGCTTCTTGGTTGGCTCGGGTAAAAGTTTTTTGGTTGTAAGCGACGAAACTCAGATTATTCTTAATGATTTCCTTAAGAGAAACAAGAGGGGTGTAACCCAAAATGAGAACCGGTTGATTAATGCCTGCTTGGCGAAGAAAAATTCCTTCTTCAAAACGATTAACGCCGAGCCAGTCAACGCGAGGAGCAATGATCCTGGCAACCTCTCCTATGCCGTGTCCATAAGCATTGGCTTTAACCACCGCCATTATTTTTGTCTTCTTGCCAACCCTCCTCCTAAATTGACGAAAATTATCAAGCAGGGCTTTCTGATTTATTTCTATCCAAGTCAATGACTCTGACATTTCATCCGTCGACTCTTTTTATCCTCGCTCCCAATTTTCTTAACCTCTCATCAAGATTTTCGTAGCCCCTATCAAGATGTTCAATACCAGTGAGAGTGCTTTTGCCTTGAGCAATTAAGGCGGCTAAAGTTAAAGTGGCGCCGGCTCGAATATCAGGGATGGCAATTCTTTTTCCCTTAAAAGGAGTCGGACCTTTAATTTTTATACCGTGGTAATAACTTTTTAGGTTATGTTCTAAAGGAAAATTATAAAATCGATTCGGACTTTTGACTCTTGGATTAAAAGGAATAATCTTAGCCCCCATCGGAACTAGTTTTTTAACGTAATTGAACCGGAAATTATGAATCGTTTCAATAATTTCACTTTCTCCTGTTGCCTGGGTCATCAAAACCGCCCACAAGGGCTGCCAATCGGTCATGAAGCCTGGATGAGGCACAGCCTTTACTTTAGTTGCTTGAAGTTTGTTATTGCGCCAAAACCTGATTCCTCCTGGCATGATTTGATAACCACCACCACATTCTTTCGCTTTTTCTAAAAACGCCTGAAGGTGCTCTGGCTTGGCTCTTTCAACAAAGACATCGCCCATGGTCGCTAAAGCGGCCACCCCAAAAGTAACCGCTTCGTTCCTATCGGGCATGACTTCGTGTTGGGCACCCTTAAACCGAGAAACACCCTGAATCTCGATTTTCCTCTCTCCAGTTCTTTTTATCTTTGCTCCCATCTTATTTAAGAAAGCAATCATGTCATCCACCTCGGGTTCTCCAGCCGCATTCTCCAAAACAGTCCTGCCTTTGGCAAAGGCTGCCGCCATCAAGAGAGTCTCGGTGCCAGTATGGGTGTTGATTTTAAATCTGAATTTATTGCCTCTGAGACCTTGGGGAGCATCAACCTCATAAAGTTTGTTCCTTATTTTGACCGTCGCCCCAAGAGCTTCCAACCCAGCTAGATGAAGATTGATTGGTCGAGGACCAATTTTATCTCCTCCAGGAACCGGAAAAAAAGCTTTCCCAAAACGAAAAAGCAAAGGCGGAACGAAAAAACTACAGGCTCGGGAAATTTTGCCCAAATCATAAGGAACAGTAAAAGAAGAGAGATTTTTGGAGATCACTTTTAAGTGGTGATTAGTTCTTTCTACTTTCCCGCCTAAAGACTCAATAATCTTTTGAGTAATCTCAATATCGCCGATACGTGAATAACCAATAATTTCCGAAGGAGAATCGGCAAGAAGACTGGCGATCACTAGTTTGAAACCAGAATTTTTGGCGCCGGCGAGAGCGACAGTTCCCCTGAGGGGATAACCCCCATCAACAACAAATTTTGCCATCTGATTTATAGTTCGTCAATAATCTGAATTTCTTCTTCCAATTCAATACCAAATTTCATTCTGACCTTGCTTTTAGCCAAGGAGAGTAATTCTAACACGTCCTGACAACGAGCGCCGCCCAAATTGACTATCCAATTTGCGTGTTCTTCTGAAACCTGAGCCTGACCCTCCGATTCCCCTTTTAAACCAACTTGCTCAATCAATTCCCCGGCTGACTGGCGGGAAGGATTCTTAAAAATCGAACCAGCCGAAGGTTCTTTGGGTTGGTCTTTCCTGGTCTCAAGAAAACGAAGCATTTCTACCCTGATGTCTTTTCCCTCGTTTTTTTCTAATTGTAAAACGACCTCTAAAATCACCCCTGATTCTTTTTGAAATCGGCTGGTACGATATTTAAATTGGCAGTCATCTTGATTAATATATTCAATCTCTCCCCGCTCGTTAAAAACCTTGATTTTCTCAATCAACTCGCCAATCGCTTTGTCTTTCACGCCGGCATTACCAACCACGGCGCCGCCAATTGTTCCCGGTATCCCCACGCAAAACTCCAATCCAGAAAGGGAATGGTTAGCAGCCTCTTCGACTAATCTCGCTAAAGGTGTGCCTGAACCAGCAACTATCTTCCCCTCTTGAAATTTGATATTTGAAACTTTATTCTTGATGACTATTCCCCTGAAGCCCTCGTCACTAATAAGAACGTTTGAACCGCCGCCGAGGATAAAGAAGGGAACTTCTAGCTCCCGACTGAGCTTTACTGCCTTCACCAGCTCTGCCTCTGTTTCTGTTTCATAAAATAAATCCGCGGGGCCACCGATCCTGAAAGTAGTATATCTACCCAGGGGCTCATCAAACTTTGCCCTTTCCCCTAATTTTTTCTTTAAAAGTGATAACTTCTTCCCTTTAATCATCTCTTTATCTAATTATCCGGCTTTCAACTCATCTAAAATCATTTGTGAAAGCTGATAAGACTTACCAGCGCCAAAGACAATAACAACATCTCCCTCTCGAGTTTCTCTGGCAACCAATTGGGCGACTTTGTCAAAATCTTTAATATATTTCGCCCGAACTGGTTTTAAGCCTTTAATCAAAAGTTCACCGGTAATTCCTTTTGGTTGTTTTTCTCGGCCAGGAAAAATTTTAGTGACAATGATTTTATCGGCTGTTCCTAAAGCCTTAATGAACTCTTTCTGAAAAAGAGTTACCCGAGAATACTGATGAGGTTCAAAAATTGCCCAGACTCGCTGGGGAGAATATTTCTGCTTGACCGCTTTTATCGTCGCCGAAATCGCGGTCGGATGATAACCATAATCATCAAAGACTTTAATGCCTTTTTCCTGTCCCAAAAGTTCTAAGCGGCGGCCAATGCCCGCAAAGTTCTCAAAGACTTTTCGGACGTGTTTAAAGTCTAGATTCAAACATCTTGCGAGAGCAATCACTCCTAAGCCATTGCTGATATTATGAATTCCCGGTAGTCTAAGCCGGAATAATTCTTCAACCGCGACCTTTTGACTGGCGCCTGAGCGGAGGGAAACACTGAAAAGACTCGACCTTTCCCCTAAGTCTTTAACGATCGCTTGATATTCATTTTCTAAGGAGAAATTAAACCTGCCGCCGAGACGGTAGCCAATCACTTGGAAACGATTCTTAGTTAAATAATCTTCTTCCTCTTTAAGCAGCTGGCGGACACCAGCGTTATCAAGATTAACAATCAAGATTCTTGGTCTGACTTGTCGGCGGAGAAGCTGTCGGAAACTGCCCAAGAAAGCTTTGAAGTCCTTAAAAAATTCAGGGTGGTCCATCTCGATATTATTGATGATAACGACTGAGGGTGAATAATGAAGAAAATTATGATTAAATTCATCAGCCTCACAGACAAAGTATTTTGATTTGCCTACCAGGGCATTGGCTTGCCACTGAGGCACCAAACCGCCGACTTCAACTGTCGGCTTCAATCCTGCCTTTTCGAGAACTAACCCGGCCATGGCGGTGGTAGTTCCTTTTCCGTGAGTACCGGCCACAGCGATAACAAATTTTCCTTTTTGTAAGAATTTCTCCATAAACTCCTGCCAAGTCATCACTGGCATTTTCTTCTTGGCTTCGATAATCTCAGGATGAGGAGGCTCAACCCCTAAAACCGCCGGCGTAATCACTAAAAAATCAGCCCCCTTTAAATGTCGAGGGCTATGGCCGGAAGCAATTTTAATCTTCTTTTTGATTAACTGTTTGGAGTAATAACTTTTAGGTTCAAGATCGCAACCACTGACTTGATAACCTTGAGCTTGAGCAATCAATGCAACCGCCGAAATGCCGCTGCCAGCGATACCCATAAAATGAACGTGTTTCTTTTTCATTATTATTTATTTTCGGCAACAATCCTTTCCTTTAAGGCTCTTTTAGCTTCTCTTTGGTCGCTCCACGGATATTCGATCTTACCAAAACACATCGATTTTTCATGACCTTTGCCGCAGATAGCGACGATTTCGTCTTTCTCCGCTTTCTCGATGGCAAAACGAATTGCTTCAGTTCGATCCGGCACTTTATAAAATGTTTTTCCTTCGATGCTTCCATTTTTTTGACAACCAACAGCAATCTGGTCAATAATCTCGTTCACCTCCTCAGTTCGAGGATCCTCAGCCGTCAAAATTGTCATTCCCGCCAGGCGGGCGGCAATGGCTCCCATCTTCGGTCTTTTTTTCTTGTCCCTCAAGCCAGCACAACCAAAAACAACAATCAGTCTCTTGCCCACGGACAATTGAGTTCTTAGAGTTTTCAACATCTGTTCTAAAGCATTGGGAGTGTGGGCAAAATCAACATAAACCTGGAAATCCTGACCTTCGTCAATCGTCTCCAATCTTCCCTCAATACCCGGGAAAGATTGAATTCCCTGTTTAATCTTTTCTTCGGAAAGACCGAGGACTGAAACAGTGGCAATGGCGGCTAAACAATTAGATTGATTAAATTCTCCTTGAAGTTTAGTTTTAAACTTAAAAGTTTTATGGGTAAAATCCGCCCCTTTCTTCACTCCATAAGTAATTATCCTAGTTTTTCTATATTTCTGTATTTTTGTTTTTAAGTATCCGAAGGATTTATCATCCCGATTAAGAATGGCAATCCTCACGCCTTTAAAAAGCTTTGCCTTCGCCGCCAAATAATTTTCATAGGTCTGATGGTAATCAAGATGTTCATGGGTAACATTGGTGATGACACCAAGAAAGAAATTGCCTCCCCAAAGGCGATGCTGAGCCAAACCATGGGAAGTCGCTTCTAAAACAACAAATTCGTAACCCCTATCGACAATCTTTCTTAAAAGAGATTGGAGTTTCCAGGGGTGAGGCGAAGTGACGTGGAAACCGGTGGGAACCTCTTCGTCGCCAATCTTGGCGGAGACAGTCGTAATAAGAGCTGTCTTTTTGCCACCTCTTGTGAAAAGGTGATGGATTAAAGTAGCGGTGGTCGTCTTGCCGTCGGTGCCGGTAACACCAATAACTTTAAGATGGCCGGCAGGGTATCGAAAATAAATAACCGCAATAACAACCAAGGGAAAGTGAAAAAAAAGATTGACCAACGAGTCAGGAATTAAGGAGCGGATCTTCTCCCCGAAAGAGCTTTGGCGAAAGTCAACCCATAGTTGTTTAAACATCTATCAAGGTTATAACAATTATAACATTTATTAGCTAAAAATCAGGCATAATCCCATAATAAATAAAAAGCTCCTTGGCAATCTCAAACCAAAGAGGGGCCGCGGTTTCGGCTCCCCAAGGCGATGATGAAGGTTCTCTGAGAGTGACTAACATCACAAATCTGGGCTTATCCGCCGGCGCGAAGCCCACAAAAGAGGCAATCGTTTTCTCTTCGTCATAATGACCAGCGATTGGGATCTGGGCGGTCCCCGTTTTTCCAGCCACTCGATAACCTTGAGGCTTAGCCCATTGCGCCTCTCCCTTCTCGACGGCATTAACCATCATTTCAGTCATGGTTTTCGCTGTTGCCGATTCAATCACTTGACGAATTACTTTCGGTTTAATCTCAATCTCACGGTCTTCAGAGATAATTTTCGCGACCACATGGGGTTCAATTAAAAAGCCACCATTGGCGATGGCCGCGGCTGCTCTCGCTATCTGAATCGGCGTCACCGCTATTCCTTGACCAAAACCCGCCACCGCCAGGTCAACCACATTCCACTCTTTTTCAGCTCTTAAAGGGGGCGCGCCTTCTCCCTCGAGATCAATTCCCGTCTCTGAACCAAAACCGAAATTCACCAAGTAGTTATTTAATCGCTCAATTCCCAATTCTTCACTGACGTAAACCATGCCGACATTGTCAGAATGTTGAATTATTTCCGTCATCGTCGAATCAGGGTAATAGTTTCCATCCCAAGTTTCAATCTCATATTTATCGATTTTTCTGGGACCACTGCAGCGAGGACATTTATCTTCTGGCTTGACCACTTTATCATTGAGGGCGGCGGACATAATCACAATCTTAAAAATTGAGCCAGGTTCAAACGATTCGCTGATGACCGGATTGGAAAAAAGCCTGGAGTCAGTCTTAGCATAATCTTTAGAAGAAAAATCAGGAAAGGAAGCCAGCGCCAAAACACCGCCGGATTGAGGGTCGAGAATGACCACTGAACCAGATTTAGCTCCATAGCGCTCAAGCCCTTTTTTCAATTTCTCTTCGACTAAATATTGGACTCCCCGATCAAGATAAAGAACTAAATCTCTTCCCGCAATGGGCGGGTCTTCGACTCTTTCACCAATAAGAATTGGCCGGCCGAGAACGTCTTTTTCTAATTTAAGGGTGCCTGGGCGGCCAGAAAGTTCTCGGTTATAATATCCCTCAACTCCAAAATAACCCTTTTCTCTGCCCGAAGAGTCCTGACCGACAAAGCCCAGGAGATGAGCACTCATTGAACCTTCCGGATAAACTCTTTTTTCGACTGGTTCGAAGCCAATACCCTCAATGGTTAAAGCCTCTATCTTCTCTTTAACCTGACGATCAACTTTTCTCGCCAGGGCAACCCAAGACAAATCCTCGCGAGATAATTTTTCTTTCAACTGCTCTTCAAATTCCAACTTCTCTTCTTGGCTATTTTCAGAAAGAAGAAGGCTGGTCAACTCCGAAGCAATCGTCCCCACTCCCTCTTGAATATCAGGCAGTGAAGCATAAACTAAATAAGCTTCTTTGCTTGTTGCCAAGGGCAGGCCATCAAAAGCGAAAATTTTCCCTCGAGGAGCTTCAATTTGATTAACCGCCGTGTGCAGTGATTCAGCCTGGATCAAAAGACTGTCTCGACAGAGAATCTGCCAGTAGAATAAGCGAAGGATGATGACGGTACTAAAAATTAGGAAAAAGGCAAGGAGTAATCTTAGCCGCCAAGAAGCCATTTAACCTCCTAACGAAGAGCCACAGGAACATCTCGGCCATAATAAACAATCTCTCTCTCTTGACCAAAGCCCAATTCCCGAGCCCCTTCTTTAATTCTTTCCAAACTAGTTAATTGATAAACTTCTTCTTCGAGAAGAATTTTTTCCTTTTTAAGGTCAGTTTTTTCTTGGTCAATCTGGGTTAATCTCTGGCCAAAGGTGGCGAGACGATTGGAGACAGCGAGCTTAATAACTGCCAAAACAACAACCAGAATAATCATTATAAAGAATAGGCTGGTTTTTCCATTCTTTTTTTTAATCATTTCAGAGAACTGGGGCAGTGAAAAACTTCAAGAACTGACCCAATCTGGTTTTAAGAATAAAATTTAAGAAATACCTCATTTTCAAAACGATGTGGGCGAGAGTCATTTCTCTCATCCAGGGCAGGCAGTAGTCGGATGGAATCAGCCTCCCGCCCACAGTCTTAATAATTATTTTTCTTTATTTTCAATCTTGGTCAGATAATTTTTCCAGCTAGTTGAATCCCAAATTTCATAATGATCACCGGCGCCAATGAGGGTTAAACCCTCTTCAATGCCGGCAAATTTCATCATTGGTTCAGGCATTACAAATCTTCCTTGAGAATCTAAACTGACCACGGCCGCTTCCATGCACATTTTTCTTCTTAATTCTCTTCCTTCGGGGTCAGAAAAGAGCGGTCGGGAAAGCTCAGGCTTAATTATTTCTTCCCAATCCTTTTCACTGAAACCAAAAATACACTTATCAAAACCGATAGTCAGGACCATCCTTTCGCCCGCTAATTCATTCCTTATTTTCTTAGGAAGAGCGATTCTTCCTTTGCCGATTAGATTTGGTTGATAAGTTCCTAAAAACATAAGCCCGCCCCAAGATTCTACACTTTTCACCACTTTGCTACTTTTACATACATTTTGAAACACTTTAATACTGTTGTCAAGGGGCAAATTAGCCATAATTTGCCCCGCCGACCCCTCTAAAATCGCAGCACGAGGCGTCCCGCCAAAAATTTTAATATTTAGGCGGGTGAAAAGCTGAGTGCTAAGATTAGCGGGGTCAAGAGGCAATTTTAGGAACTATTCACCATAAGAAGTGACGATTCGAAGCTATTCTGAAGAAACGACGAGAAAAGTAGTCAAACTTTCCACGGAAGCGGAAATGAAATTATTCTTAATTGTGCCTCCGAATTCTTTCCAGGCTTTTTGAGCACTATCCCAAACCAAAATCTTAGCCTCTGTTATCTCTCCTTCGAGCTTAAGATTAACCTTGCCCTCTGCTTTTTTAGAGGCACTGGTAAAAATAGCGTAGGGACCAGCCAGAGGCTGTTCCTGAGGCATCTTAGGCAAGCCCACGGTTGAGAGGGTTAAGTAGTATTCATCAGTCGGCAACTTACCTAGGAAGCTGAAATTACCGTCGCCAGCGGTCAAGCCAACAACCGCCTCATCGCCTGTCTGGAGATGAAAGGCTAATTCGTATTTCCTCACCTGGCCTTCAGGGTTCTGAAATCTCAAACTCAAGGTGCCTTCGGTGACATTCTCGTCATACTTGCAAACATTCCGGGAGCAGGAACCTAAAAGTAAATCACGTTCGGCTGAAGTTTTACCTTCGAGTTCAATCGTGCCGGTTACTCCCCGGGAAATATCGTTGGCAAAATAAACTAATTCGTAGTCCACTAACTCCGTATCCTTAATCCCTTCAATCCTTAATTTAAATTCTCGGCCATCTTCTCTGGGAGTAAGAGTAATATAGGGTCTTTCTTCGAGAGACCATTCCGGCGCCAACTCTTCCGGTACCTCTTCTAGTTCGGCTGGTCCCCTGCCTCTCAAAAACCAAAAAATTCCTCCCAAAATTAAGAGGAGAACAACGGCACCAATAATAGCGGGTAGGTATTTTTTCACTTAAGTTTATTTTGAAGCCAATCAGCTAATTTGTCAACCTTCAATCTGATTTGTTTAGTCGTGTCCCGGTCTCGAATGGTAACGGTCTCATCCTCCAAAGTTTGAAAATCAATGGTGACACACCAAGGTGTGCCAATCTCATCCTGAGAATAATAACGTTTGCCAATATTACCCCGATCATCCCAGGCGGCGGGAAGCACCGGTCTGAGCTTGTCGAAGACCAAACGAGCTTTTTTGACTAACTCTGGTTTATTAGCCAAGAGAGGAAAAACCGCCACTTTGTAGGGGGCAATTTTAGGTGAGAGTTTTAAAACGACTCGGTCTTTTTCCTCCTGATAAGCATCGAGAAGAACCATCAAGAGAGTCCGCTCTAAACCAAAGGAAGGCTCAATCACATGAGGATTAAACTTTTCACCTGTCTCGTCTTGATAGCTAAGGTCAACGCCACTCTTCTCCCCGTGCTGGCGGAGGTCAAAATCGGTTCGATAGGCAAGACCATAGAGTTCTTTATAGCCAAAAGGAAATTGATACTCTAGATCCTCTGTCCTTTCGGAATAATGAGAAAGCTCATCTTTACCGTGAGGCCGCCAACGAAGATTTTTCTTGCTCACACCCAAATCGATCACCCACTGCTCCATTAGTTTTTTCCATTCTTCATAATATTTCTCCCATTCCTTTTGGAGAACAAAATATTCAATCTCCATCTGCTCGAATTCCAAACTTCTGAAAATAAAATTTCCAAGAGTGATTTCATTTCTAAAGGCTTTCCCTACTTGACCGATTCCAAAAGGAAGCTCAGGATGATGTGAATTAAGGACATTTTTGAAGTTGACAAAAATTGCTTGGGCGGTTTCCGGACGAAGATAAGCGACCGAGGCGCTTTCTTCAACGGGGCCGATAAAGGTCTTAAACATGGGGACAAATTTCTTGGGCTGAGTCAATTGCCCCTGACATTCAGGACATTTGTTTTTCCCTTCTAAGAAATCAACTCGAAAGCGTTTGTGACAACTTTTACACTCAACTAAAACATCAATAAAGCCAGTGGTATGACCCGAGGCCTCCCAAATCTTAGGATTTAATAAGATACCGCCGTCTAAGCCGTAGACATCATCTCTTTTCTGGACAAAAGTTAACCACCAATCACACCTAATATTATTCTTTAGTTCCACTCCGAGGGGCCCATAATCCCAAGTATTAGCTAGTCCACCATAAATCTCTGAACCAGGATAAATAAAGCCTCTTCTCTTACAAAGGCTAACAATTTTCTCCATCAAGCCAGACTCAACCTTTAAATCAGCCATTTAATTCCTTAAAAATCTTACTACTATTTAACCTTTTTTCAATCAATTTTTCAATATAGGCTTGGAGATCGACTTCCTCAGCTGATTTTCCCCTTGGCCAGAAACCGAGTTCTTCAAGCAGTTTTACTTCAAAATTAGCTCTCAATCGCTCCAAGTCTTTCTCATCTCCCAATCTCTCTAAAGACTCAATCAACAATTCAAAAACTCTTCTGCTTTTGACTTCTTCCGCGGTCAAGCGCTCAACCAATTCGACTAAGTGATAGGCAAGAGCAACCCGATTAAGATCCTGACGCCAGTCCTTAAAAGACTTAATCAGTTCCACTTCGGTAATCAAGTCGATATTCCTGCCTTTGGCGACATAGATTTTTACCCAGTTAAAAAGCTCGAGATTGCCGCCTTTCCGGCTCTTTGTTTTCCTAATCCCTTTGGCTAAAAGGCGAATTTTGCCAAAGTGCTTACTGAATAAAGTTAAGAATTTATCCGCTTCGCCGAAGTTGGTTCGCTTGAGGATGACACCTTCAGTTCGATAGCCAGCCACTTTAAATCTTAAGCTTAATCTCTTTGTCTTGCATTAATTCAAACTCTTCTTTCTGCCTACCCGCTTCGATGAGATACTGATGCCCACTGGTTCCTGGCTGTTTTTGAATCAAAAGCCGATAATCACCGCTTTCGGTTTTAAAAGGGAGCTTATATTTAAAAACTAAGCGGGTAAGACCACCATCGGTATAAAGCGGTGCCTCCTTGCCATAATAACCTTCAAAAACAGTTTTCCCCAATTCTTCATAGGTTTTTACTTCTACTTCAGACCCTTGACTCTCGAGCAATTCCGAACCTTGAGGAACATAGAGTCGGAACCAATTGCGGTAGGGAGCGTTCAAACAAAGTCCTCCTGATTCTAAGTCGCAGCCTTTCGAATGAGGTGAGGGATTACGATATTCGACAGTCACGGTTTTGACAAGCGAACCATCGCCTTGTTTTTCGATTTTCTGGGTCACTTTCTGCTCAATAAACATGTTGGCTTTGGCGCCCCCAAAATTACAATCATTGAGGTGGAAATAATCGCCCTCATAATCACGGAGGCGACCGGCGATTTTAAAAGACTCCATTGCCACCTGAGCCTTTTCCTCTGGGAAATAGAAAAGAACGTGCTTTTCCATCACCGAGGAAAAACCAGCCTCGAAAAGAGCGGGAATCTTTTCTTTGGGTGAACCCATGGCATTGGCAATAATCGAATGCATTAAAGGACCAAGAACCGCTTTTCGAGCTGACCTCAATTCACTTACCGGCTTATCCGCCATGAGTTCTAACATATAAACTACCTGAGGACAACCATCACAACGGTCATCGGGTTCGGTTGAGAAATTACCCCATTCAGGGACGCCGATTGGGCCTAAGGCGTCAAGCAGACGAACTAAAACTTCTGTATCAACAGCAATGACGCCATCAAACTCATAACTGGTAGTTCCTTGGAAATGTTCCATAAAGGTTTCCATCGAAACCTTAAAATCAGGAGAAAGATTCATATCTCTTAAATTCCAATAGGGGATATTGGGAGTAAGATATTTAACGATTACCTCTGGGGCATCGAGCCTCTTTTTAAACCGGGCGTCAGCGGCATAAATATCTTCAGACAAAATCGGCTTGACCTTGCCTTTTTCTACTTCTAAAATCGCGTAAGCAGTTAAGAAACCGCCAGTCGGTCTGAGCTCACCATCATTTTGGAAGATAACCAAATAGGTTCTTTTTTCCTCAGTTCCTAAAAGCCAGGGCGAGACATCAAAGATGGGTTTGGCTTCCGAAGTAAGAGTGGCGGCTTGGTCAATCAAGGTAATCATTTCTTTTAAGGGCTCTCTGATTTTTTGGCCTCTTAACTGCTCTGGATAACGATTGGGATTAACTTGATTAATTTCATCTTTGACAACCACCATTTTTTCACCGATTTTTTCAATTTCAGGAGCCACCTTATCAAGAGTATTGACGATAAAATTAATTCTGTCCTCAGCCGTTTTCTCGCCCCCACCCTCCTCTTCCCCACCCGCAAAGCCTATAATATCAGCATAGGGTTCAATTGTCTGGACAATAATCTCGGCGGCTTCGAAACCGGCTTCACCAGCCCTGACTAAATGGACGGCGTCGGCCTCATAAGCGCCAATAATGGGAATAAACCTTGTCCAAGCTAAGGGAGTCAGTGAACTGTCAAGGGATTTCAGTTTCTCTTTACTCGAAGTGATTTTCTCACTCATTAATTTAAGATCTTTAGCCTTGACCGCATCTACTAAGCTCATGCTTTCTTGATAAACGGCACGGACTCTAGTCAGGGCGATGAGACCGGGAATGAAAGTGACGAGGAAAAGAAAAATCAATACTCCTACTAATCCCCAAAACTTTTTTTTCTTGAAGAGGTCTTTATTAAAACTAATCCGGGGTTTAAAACGGAATCTCCGTCCTGATTTCTCCTGAGAAGGTTGCTCTGCTTCTTCAATAACTTCAATCTTTTTCAATTCTTCCATCAAACAGCTCCTTTACCGGAAATCATCGCCCAAGGCGTTTTCAATAAAATCATGATATCATACAAAATTGACTTTCGTCGAACATATTCAGCGTCAATTTCAATTCTCTCATCAAAATTAACCTCCGACCGGCCCGCCACTTGCCAAGGTCCGGTGATCCCTGGTCTGACATTAAGAACTTCTTTAACCAGTTTCTTGGCCTTTGGATATCTTTCTTGCTGCTCCTTAAGTTCGAAAGGATAATAAGGACGAGGACCAACCACGCTCATCTCCCCTATAAAGACATTAATTATCTGGGGAATCTCGTCGATGGAATACTTTCTAATTAACTTGCCTACCTTTGTTACTCGCGGGTCTTCAAGAAGTTTATAACTTGATTTTTTGTATTCTTTTAGAAGTTGTTTAAATCTCGGGTCAGTATGGAGAAGATTATGAGCATTAGGAATCATGGAACGAAGCTTATAAATTCTAAATTGCTTCCCTCCTCTTCCCACCCGCTTGGGAGTATCGGCGAAGACCGGACCTGGAGATTCAATTTGCTGGGCGATAACACTGAAAATAACCATCGGTAGGAAAACAATCGAGAGACCAATCGCGACTGAAATGTCTAAAATTCTTTTGGTGATTCCAAATAACATCTTCCGTTAAAAAAAGGGCATCCCCCTGCCCTTGCCCTGCCAGATTATTTTATCAGAAATGATTACAAATACTCAACTTTCTTTTTCTTCTTGAGATAACTGACTACTTCTTTAACCTCGGCTGCCTTGTCTATCTTGCAAACCAGCAAGGCATCATCTGTATCAATAACCGCTAAATCCTGGACTCCAATCAGAGCGATAAAGTTTTTGGGGCCCTTCTTCACATAGCAATTCTTTGTCTTTATTTCTAGAAGATTCTCATCGGGTTTATAAATCCCCTTGTCCATTTCATACTCGTATAAAGACTCCCAGGTGCCAAAATCAGTCCATTCAAACGGCAGTTCAACTACGTAGCCGTCATCAAAAACATGCTTCGTCACTCTTTCTGTCCTGTCTGGTTTCATTTTGGCGTATTCCTGTCTGACTACTTTCTCTTCATTTGATTTCCCAAAAACATCTATCATTTTTTTTAAGGGATGATACCAGTCAGGGGCGTATTTTTTGTATTCTTCTAAGAATAGTCGAGGGGTTAGAGAATTATGATTGGCATGGGTCAAAATTAGTTTTTGTTTGAAAAGTTCTTCAATTCTTTCTCTCCCTACATCCCGGTCAATATACTTATCCACCTTAAGAAATTTCACCTTATCTAGTTTTTTCCCTTTTCCCGTCGTCTTCAGGTAATCAACACCCATGGCTGGGTAATCTAGGCGTATCCCCCCAGTTATTAATTTACCTTCCTCTTTCACTAAAACTTCAATCTGCTCAAGCATCCGGAGATAGTCATTACCTGGTTCCCTTAAGACATCAACTTGAACCAAGGTAAAAGGTTCATCAGGATCAAGAGCAAATAACTTCGCGGCCATGAAACCCATGGCTGGACCAGTATCTCGAAGTTCAGGCTCAATAAAGCAATTCTCTCGAGGAACACCCGGGGATTGTTTTAAGGCGGTTTTTGCTTGTTCTTTAGTAGTCTGGATATAGATTTCTTCAGCCTTAAACTTCTTCCTTAAGGTCTCATAATTTATCTGGTATAAAGATTTACCATTGAAGAGGGGAAGAAAATGCTTGGGCATTTTTTTCCGACTCATCGGCCACATCTTCTTGCCGATACCACCGCAAATTAAAACTGGTTTCATTTTTGATTTTGCTTTATCAGGTTTTCAACTACTTCTTTAAATTTTTTCTTAAAAATTTCTTTCCCAAACTTCTCTGCTTGTTTTCGGCAATCCTCTGGTTGATATTTTGCCGCCTTAAAATTTTTAACTACCTTTATAAGAGCCTTGCTTGTCTGGGGCGAGAAAAACTCTCCGGTTTTACCCGCTGTGATTGTCTCTAAGGCTCCCCCACCCCTAAAAGCAATCACTGGCTTGCCGCAAGCCTGAGCTTCTAAAGGGACTAAGCCGAAATCTTCCTCTTGGGGAAAGATTAAGGCTTGGCTCTTTTGATAGTAACCTAAAAGCTCCTTGTCTGTCAATTGACCGAGAAATTCGATATTATTTTTGGCTTTTCTTTTAAGGATGGTTTCCTGAATGCCTTTACCAATAATTTTTAAGGGCAAACCGAGCTGATTAAAGGCTTCGATAACAAGATCAATTCGCTTGTAGCTCACTAATCTAGACACCAACAAGAAATATTTTGAATTTGGGATTTTTGATTTTGAATTTGTTTGGAATTTGGAATTTGAGATTTGGAATTTTTTTAGATCTACTGGCGGATAAAGAATCTCCGAATCTCGACCATAATATTTCTTAATTCTCTTCTTGACGTTTTCGGAAATGGCTAGATAAACGTCAGGCCTTTGAGCAGCGATTCTATCCCAGCGCCGTAAGTAAGCAACCAAGGGCGAGCTAAAAAATCGAAAGAGTGGTTTCCGAAAATAATCTTCATAACCACTCCATAAATAACGGGTCGGGGTTAAACAATAACAAAGATGGAGAGTGTTTGGTTTAGTGAGAACGCCTTTAGCTGCTTCACTGGTGACAGAAATAACAATATCATATTCATCGAAGGAAAAACTTTCAAAAGCGATTGGCATCAAATAAGGAATTAACTCATGACGCTTTCTAAAAAAGGGAATTTTTTGTAGAAAAGAAGGAATTACTTTAAAGACCTCAGCCCAAGGAGCAGTCCTAGAATTGTAAACCGAAGTATATAAGGGCGCCTGAGGAAAAAGTTCATGAAGATATTCAAGGGTTCTTTCTATCCCCCCAATTTTATTGACCCGATCATAAATCAGTGCGACTTTCATATACTAATGGCTAGTAGGAGAATAATAACAGAAGTCACAAGGAGAAGAAAATCACGATAATTTAATCTTCCGGGCGGAACCGTAATTTTGCCGTCAGGATTGTAGCCGCGAGAGATGAGAGTGTCAGAAAGCCGGACTGAAGTTTCTAGGGTTGAATGGAGAATGGGGACTAATAAAGAAGCGATTATTGGCAACATTTTAGGTAGAGCTTTTAAGGAAAGTCTAATCTCTGCTCCTCTTGCTTTTTGGGCGTCGATGATGGTCGAGATTTTATCACTAATCAAAGGCATCATTCGATAACCAACCATGAGAGTAATCCCAAATTTATGAGGCAGTCGAGCTCTCAAGAAACCACCGGGAATCTCAATCGGATTGGTAACCATGGAGAAAAGGACGCCAAAAGAAATCAGGAGAATAAATCTGATCGCTAGAATGGCACCATAAATGAATCTTGTCTGTAAATCACCTGGCGAGAAGACCAAGGAAAGAAGAATCACCCCAATCGTAATAGGAAGGTGATAAAGCTTAGTATTTTGCCAGAATTTATTAAGACCAATTTTACTAGACACTAAAATCGCGAAAAAAATGATAACCAATAAAGGTAAAAGCTTTATTGGAGCAATGAAGGCGGAAAGCGGGAATAACAAAAGCAAACACAAAAACTTGGTCCAAAAATCTAATTCATGAATAATCGAGGCTTTTTGGATAAAAAGTTGTGTAATCATTGTTGTATCCTCTTAACAACAGCGGTTTTTCTAATCTTCTTCAAAACGATATAACCAATGGTTCCGCCTAGAAGTCCATGAAAGAGGACAAAACCAATCCCGAGTGGAGAAACCAGAAGACTTAGAGATTTATCCCAGCCGGGAATGGAAAACAACCAAAGTAAGCCAATATAAAAGATTTCTTGGATAAGAATGGCGCCAATGGCAATAACATAGGCGGCTAATTTTTCTCTTTTTTTAAGAAAAAAGTAAAGGACGTCAATCATCCCCCCAACTGTCGGCCCAAGCAAAACCCCTGGTAAGAAGCCGGGCGGGCCAACAAAACCCATAGGCAAGGCCAAAATCACCAAAATAGTAACACCGATGGCCGCGGCCCCAAATTGATTAATAATGAATAAGCCTGGAACCAAAATTGAAGGAATTAAGAAGGCAGAAGTCATCACAAAAAGCCCGGGCATTTGGAGAACTCGAGCGAGGACGAGAAAAGGAATAAAAATCAAAGCTCCCAAAACTCCCAAACTTCCTGTTGCGATCAACTTAGTTATCGTCCAGCCTTTTTTCATTGTTCCAGAAGTCCTAAGTCAATTATATCATTCAGAAAATAAAAGTCGGAGTTAACCAAAGATAGACAAGTGCTTTTAACCCTGAATCCTTTTAACGACAGAGGTATTTTTGATTTTTCCGTAAATAATGTAACCGAAATAGCCACCCAAAGCTCCAATTAGAACTGAAAGAAGTAATACAAAAGGAGAGTGAAACATTTTTGCCGTCCACCCAATTCCGGGTAATTTAAACAAGCGCCCAACCCCGACAATGGCAAAGGCAAGATAAAGCGTAAGTACACTTCCAATTATTAGAGAGGAGACTTTTTTATCTCTTTTTAAGAAAAAATACATTGTGTCAGCAATAATCCCTGCTATTGTTAAAACAAACACTTTCGGGAAGAATCCCGGCGTCCCCGTTAAAGGAAAAGGCAACTCTAAAATACCGAGAACAGTAAACATGACTGTTGCGGCACCAAATTGGTCAATCACAAACAGACAAATCATTGCCATAATTGGTGTCAAGAAGCTATTAATAATACCACCTGCCCCAACAAAGCCCGTAACCGCCTGGATGCCTGCCCCCATTAATCTCAGAACAACATCCAGAACGGCAAGTCCCCCAATTGAAGCCAGCTTCGTTGTCGTCCAGCCTTTTTTCATTGTTGTATACGTTTAACGACGGCGGTGTCTTTGATCTTTAAATATATAAACCACCCAAGATAACCAAGACCCATCCCTATAATAAATGTAGGCACGAAAAGGAGGATTATCTTGGGGAAAACAAACCAAGATTTAAGCATTTTTTCAACTCCGCCCAGCCACTTTATACCGCTGGTAGCCATTAAGAGGAAAGCAAAAAAATTGGCTACTTGGTTAAATCCACCTATCATAAGTGCCATTAGTTTTTCCGATTTGCGGGTTAAAACAAAGGCTCCGTCTGAAACAATACCTATAAACAAACCAATTAGCACTTTGAGTAAGAGTCCAGGAGGGCCAATCAAAGGAAAAGGAAGAGCTATAATGGTAAAGACAAGCCAAACAATTGAGGCTGTTCCAATTTGACGGAGGAGTAAAATTGCAAGTGAAGTAAGTGAGGTTTGAGCTACGATGTTAATGAATCCTCCTGCACCTGGAATTCCTGTGACTACATTCAAAACTCCCCCAGGTAATGAAAATATAAATATTAATATGCCTATACTCCCGGCAGTGATTAATTTAGTTGTCGTCCAGCCTTTTTTCATACCTGGCTTTTCCATTTCAACCTAACCTTACATCCGACCCTAATTTCTGTCAATGATGTGTCGACAAAAATCCAAATTTGACAAAAATAGCCCCATATGTTAGGCTATTTTGCATCTTATATGTTGACGACGTGTTGTCGTCATTAATGGAGAACAGCCTATGAAAGAGTTAAAAAGCTTAGGATTAACCGAAAATGAAATAAAGGTCTATATCGCTGTACTTAAACAGGAAGCCTCGACTATCAAATCCCTGACATCAATCTCTGGTGTAAAACGAACAACAATCTATTCCTGTCTCAATAAACTCAAAAAACTGGGTTTGATTATCGAAGGAAGAAAAAATAAGAAAAGAGTTTTTATTGCCGATGAACCAGAAAAGCTTCTTGAGGGTATAAATCAAGAAGAAAAAAATCTCCAGGATAAAATTAAACAAAGAAAAAAAATAATTAACAGCCTACTCCCCCAGCTTAAAGCAATTGCCAAAAAAACAACTGAAGCTCCAAAGGTAAGATTCTATGAAGGTCTTGCGGGGTGTTGGAGTATCGGAGAAGATTTTTTGAAAGAAAAAAAAGACCTATTCGAGCTGGGTTCTTCTATCAAGGCTTTTGAAAATGTTGATGTCCAAGAGTCGATCCGTCGTATTACTAATCGTCGTCGACAAATAGGAAAGACAAAAAGCTATATGATTACTGATAAATACCCGGAAATTGTAAAAAGGTATTTTTTAAAAGAACTAGATTTTCGCGAATATCGCTTTTTACCCAAAGAAATTAAACTTGATTCTTACGTAATTATTTACGGCGACAAGGTCGCTCTCCTTTCCACAAAAAAACCTTTATGGGGAATGATTATCGAAAGTAAGGAGATTGCTAAAACAATGAAATTTTTATGGGACATCGCCTGGAAAAGTTTAGAAGGAAAAAATCTACCTGAGAAGAAACTTAAACTCCCTGAATACGCTTGACTACGTGGCTATCTTTAATTTTATAATAGATTCCATATCCGAGTAATCCGCCGACACCTCCGGCGGCAAAAGCACCACCGACTCCTATTGGAGTAGATAGAACTTTAGCGAATTGCTCCATCCCCTCTATCCCAAACCAACGAGCAGCCTTAAAAAGTAAAAACCAGGTAAGAGGCACTTCTATTCCTGCAACCAAAACTGAAGCAATTAATCTGTTTTTCTTAAAAAAGAAATAAAGTATGTCAGCAGACAACCCTCCTAGCCCTAAAAGAATAACTTTTGGAGCAAAACCTGGGATTCCTTGGATGGGCAGAGGTAAAATTAAAATACCCAAAATGGTCATGTAAATAGCAGCCGCGCCAAATGAATTGATTACCAAGAGAGTAATGATTAACACTGCCATGTTAATAAAACCACCTATTAACGGGGTACCAAGAAAAGAGGTAATTATTGCTCCAAGAATGGCTAAGACTAAATTCATTGCCGCTAGACTACCAGCAGCGATTAATTTTGTTGTCGTCCAGCCTTTTTTCATTGTTGAATTCTTCTAACTACAGAAGTGTTTTTGATTCTTTGATAGATGAGATACGCGATAAAACCTTCGACTAAACCTCCGAAAAGAAAGGTCAAAATAAGTGGGCTGGTAAGGATAAAGGTCAAACTTCTCTCAACTTGCTCTAAACCAAGACGAATAAGAAGTGTTCCCATCACAAAAGGCCATATTGCGGTCGAAAAGAAACCAATTAAAAGAGCAGCAATTTTATCGTTCCTTCGAAAATATAAATAAAGAAGGTCAACCAAAAGACCGGCCGAGGTATCAAGTACTAATCTCGGAATCAGAAAAGCAGGACCTAGAGTTGATAATGGCGTTGTCAAAAGGCTAAAAACAAAAGCAGCGATGGTGGCAGCACCAAATTGCCTAACAATGAGAACAGTTAAAGGAAGCATTAATCCGGTTATACTCCCTGAAAAAAGATGAGTGATTAGACCAATAGATAATAAAGGAAGAGAGCCAACTGCCCACAAAACCCCTAGGGCTCCGGTAGCCATCAATTTCGTTGTTGTCCAACCTTTTTTCATGCTTGAATTCGTCTGACTACGGACGTGTTTTTTATTTTTTGATATACAGAAAAAGCCAATAATCCAGCTATACCTCCTATTATCGATAAGATAAAGCTCCCCCCAATGATCGAAACCGGTTGAGTAAGATATGCTGGTACGTGGAAATTACCAGATAATCCAACAGTAAAAAACAAGATAACGCCTATAATCAACCACGATAGGTTATAAACAGCGCCACCCAAGAAACAAAATAACTTAATTTTCGATTTCGTTTTTACATAAATAAAATCTATTGTGAAGCCTATTATTGGAGCGACAATAAGGTTCACTATTTGAGGATATATCATGGGTAGGGGTAATTCCAAAGTCATTCTTAATGTGTTATAGACAGCCCCTGTCCCAAACTGCTGCAAAACCAATAACGTTATTATCATAAAGAAAGGGCCAATGATAAGAGATAGGACACCGGAAAAAACACTGCCTGTAACTGTTAAAGCAGTAGTGTAAATGAACAGGGTAATCATGAATTTCAATACTGAAATCCCGCCGATTGTTAGCAGTTTTGTTGTCGTCCAGCCTTTTTTCATCTGGTTAACTCCTCTATAAATTTTTCTTCTGATTCTAGAGATTCATCAGAAACGCGGCTTAAAAAGTTAAACATTGGTAAAGGCTCTAAGTGAGCGCGTTTGAGGAGATTGAAGTTAGTGAAGATTTCTTTAGGAGAACCCTGCCTGAGAATCTCGCCATCCTTCATTAAAACAATTCTATCACAGAGAAAAGTGGTAATTTCTAAATCTTGAGTAATAAGAATGATAGTTTTTCCTTTTTTTCTCAAATCCTTAATTATTTCCGTAATCTTGTGCCAGTTTTTAGGATCCAGTCCGAACTCTGGCTCATCTAAAAGAAGTATTTCTGGGTCATTGACTAAGATATCCCCTATTCCTAAGAGGCTTTTTTCACCGCCAGAGATTGAATCGGGGTGTTTTTCTTTGTATTGCCACAGATTAAGTTCTTTCAATGTCCTTTCGGCTCGTTTCTTCGGTTCTGAAAGCTTTAAAAACTTAGGTCCGGACGCCACCTCATCCCAAATATTAATTTCAAAAAACATGTCCATCGGGTCTTGAGTGACATAACCAATCTTTCTCGCTCTTTCGGAAGTCGAAAGTTTAGTAATTTCTTCCCCAGATAGCTCAATCTTCCCTCTCTTCGGCTTCAAAAGTCCTAAAATCAGTTTTGCCAAGGTTGTTTTTCCCGACCCATTGGCGCCGACAATTCCTAAAATCTCATTTTTATTGACCTTAAGGTTAATCTCCTTTAGCCCTCTCTTCGTCCCTGGATAAGTAAAAGTAACCTTTTCCAGGTTTAAAATCGTTTCCCCTTTTTCCTTTTTCTTTTTCTTTTTTCTTGCCTGCTTAAAAACAATCTTTTTTTGTAAGTCCTGCCAGCTAACAACTCTTTCCTTAAGTTTTTTCTTTTCAATTAGGGCTTTAGCGGTTTTCACCGACAAAGGCATGGTTAAAATCTCCTCTAATTTTGGACTGTATAAGACTTCTTCAGGCTTTCCCGCTAAAACCAGTTTGCTTTTATCCAAAAGAGCCATCTGGGTGGCATAGCGAGCTACTTCTTCAATATCATGAGTAGCAATAACAATCGTCTTGCCTTCTCGGTGAAGATCAAGAATAATTTTCAAAACCTCTTGGTCAGCCTTAGTATCAAGAAAAGAAAGAGGTTCATCCAGAAGAAGAATATCTGCCTTCATGGAAAGACTGGCGGCTAAGGCGGTTTTCTGCTGCTCACCTGATGAAAGCTCATTCGGAGAACGATATTCAAACTTCTTGCCTAAAATCTTATTGACTAAATTCTTAGCCCTCTTCTGACATTCTTCATAAGGCAAGCCCTGATACATGGGCGCACTCATCACTTCATCAATCACGCGGAGTTGGTGGAGCTGGAGGGCAGGGTTTTGGAAAATCAAGCCAATCTTTTTACCAAGCTCGGCAATACTGATATCTTTAATATCTTTTCCGTCAACAAATATTTTTCCTTTTAATTCTCCGCCCCATTCTTGAGCAAAGCCTCGGGCTAAAGAAATCAGAGTCGTTTTCCCCGAGCCAGAGGGACCGATGATAACGAAGAATGAGCCTTGAGGAATTTCAAGATTAATATTTTCCAATACCCAGTTTTTCGTTCCTGGGTATTGATAACTAATATTTTTAAGTTGAAGTGCTGGCATAGACCTCCTTTGAATATTTTATTAATCCCTCAACAGGCTCCAACCGATTCTTTTTGTTTTTCAAGCCGGTAAATAAACCAAAAATTATCAATTTGCCAACTTTTTTTGATTAAAAAAGGCCTTAGATTTTGAACTTCGTAAGCAGGATCGTGACAAACTTTTTCTATTTCATCCGTCGTGCTTACAACATACAAAACTTGGGTTTGAGGGTACTGATCCTTTCCCAGAAACTTAGCTCCCTTAATGACAGCCATATCGCGATACCTATTCCCGGTTAGATTTGGATCAGGACTTTGTATGGCGGCGACATTTACGTTCTCAAAATTACGACTGTCTTCAACCATTATCTCAACTATTTTCTTTGCCGAGTTCATCGAACGTTGCCATAAAGGAGGCAATGTTAAAAAATAAATAACAAAACCCAAAATACACACAAAAAAAGCCAATGATGACCCTAAAAATGGCTTTTGCCAAACAGGTAAACTCTTTATTGCCAAGAAAGTAATAAAAAAAGGTAATCCAGGCAACAAATAATATTCCCAGAATCGCGTTACAAAAATTAAAAGAAAAATATTAATGAGAAAAATTAAGAGAAAATAAGAAGCAAGATTATCATTCCTTTTTTTCATCTTTAATTTTGGCAAGAAAGATAAAGTTAAGGGTATCAACCAAACACTCAAAGTGAAGCCAACGACTTTTATTAAACCAAAAATCCTGCCAGTCGTGGGAAAAGAGAAAAATGCAATCTCTAAATGCTTTTGAGTAAAGAAAAAATGTTTAAAAAAGAAAAATTGGTGGCGAAGATCAAAAATAATAAAGGGAAAAACCGCCAGAAGGAGTCCAAATATCAAAAAAATCAAAATCGAAAAATTCTTCCTTTCTTTTACAACCATGATTAGTGAAATTAACAGCAGAGAAAAGGCGGTAAATGCTCCAAGCCAGTGATGGTGAATAGTTAAACCGACAAAAAGTCCTGATAAAAACCAATTTAAATTACTAGGACTAAGCCAAAACAAAATAGATAAAGTGCTCCAAAATGGAGTAAAATTTGGGTTCCAGGCCCATCGGCTAGAAAATAAAAAAGCGGGCCATCCCAAAAGGGCAAGCGAGAATTTCCAGGCACTTTCTCTTAGAAATTTTTTAAAAATAATGTAAAACAATATCACCGTTAAAAAACCAAAAAATGCGTTTGCCAAAACGGGACCAACGGGATCAAAACCAGTGAGTATCGTAGTTGGAAGAGACATATAATAAGTCAAGGAGCCAAACAACTCCACTCCGTTTTCGGAAATAGGACCGATCATGGTAAAAAACTTTCCATGAACCATTTCATACATTCTTCTCAAATCAGAAGTCTCATCCCATATAAAACGAGCGGTTTCTGGAAGAAAAAGAAAACGAGAAAAAAAGCCCACTACAACTATAAGCCAGACATATTTATCTTTTGTCTTTTCCGAAAAAAATTTTCTTATGCAGATTGACATAGAATAAAAATTCATTAATTTAATAGTATATTTTTGTAAATTTCGAGAGTTTGTTTGGCCATTTTTTGCCAAGAGTAATCTTTGACTTGCTTGAATCCTTTTTCCCTCAACGTTTCGCGTATCCGCGTATCACCTACCACCTTCTTTATTTTCTCCGCCATGTCATTAACATCGTGAGGATCAAAATAAAGAGCGGCTTCACCATAGATTTCTGGCAGGCAAGAAGCATTGGAGGAAATAACCGGCAAACCAACCGCCATCGCTTCTAAACCAGGCAAGCCAAAACCCTCTAATAGTGACGGAAAGACAAAGGCTTCAGCTTCTTGATAAAGTCCGACTAATTCCTCATCAGGAACAAAGCCGACAAGATTAACTAATTTTTCGGCTTTCATTTCTTTGATTTTCTTCTTAAAGCGGTCATAAAAGATGTTTCGGGAACAAACAATGACTAGAGTTATTGGAAATTGGTAATTAGGAATTGGGAATTGGTTTATTAATTTAACCGCCTCGACTAGTCTTTCGACATTTTTATGGGGGTAAAGACTACCAGTATAGATTACAAACGGCTTAGTGATTTTATACTTTGATAAAATGACTGATGATTGATGATTAATGGTTGATGGTTTAAATTTCTTGTCTACCCCTTCATAGGTAACGACAATCTTTTCCGGCTTTAGTTTAAATCGTTGCACTAATTCCTTTTTCCAGTAATTGCTCGGAACAATGATTTTTTTAGCTCTTTTGACTACCAGCCAAACCAAAAAATGATAATTTAAATATTTAAACCAATAAAAGAGCGGCCAGCGGGTGGTTGTTTGTGGACCTTTTGATTCGTGTTTAATCAAATCATGAATCGTCACCACCTGTTTCCCCCACCAAAAAAGAGGTGCATTAAAATGGGGAAAATGGACTAAATCTGGCTTTATCTTTAACAACTTCAGCGGAAAGAGGATTTGTTCTTGAAAAGAATAATGAGGGTAGTCAGCAACCACTAACTTAAAGCTTTTACCAACTTCATTTTTAATTTCTGCAAATTTATCCTTTCTTACCAGTAAAATGAAATTATGAGTTTTAAGTTTTGCCCGCCCCGCTTCGCTTGGCGAGGCCGGGGAGTTTTCAGTTTTAAGTTCTTGGACCAGGTTCGAGATATACCGGCCAATACCAGCATGTTCCAAACCATACATTCGAGCATCAATGATAATTCTCATCTCTTAAGATAATGAAGAACAACCCTAAAAGATCCCTTAGCCTTAATCCCAAGAAGAACCACCCAAGTAAGCCAAAAAGGATATTTATTTTGATAGAATTTCTTATAGAAAATCTCCATCGCCTTAATCGAAGCCTTAGCGACCCTGATTCTCGTTTCCCGGCTGGGTCGGGCCACCTCTTTTGATTCCTTTCTCAAACCCGAACTCGCCCCTTTATGATGAGTCGCTAAAACCTCAGGATAAAACATGATTTTCCAGCCCGCCTCCTTAATCCGATAAAAAAGGTCTAAATCCTCACCATAGAAAAAATATTGCTCATCCCAATGACCCACTTCATCTAAAGCCTTCTTGCGGACAAACATAAAAGTGCCAAAACCAGCGTCAATTTCATGAGTCTTATTTAGGTCAAGATAAAACTGATGGTATTGCCCAAAGAGCTTGCTTTTAGGAAAGAGCTTCTCTAAGCCTAAGAAATAAGTAATCGAAGCCCAAGGGATGGGAAAACCCCGATGACAATCGGGATCCATTCCGCCAGAAAATAACATCGTTTTGGGAGTAGAGGCACCGGTTCTTGAATTCCCTTTCATGAATTTCATCATTTTAATCAACGCCTCTTTATCAATCTCAGTATCAGAATTAAGAAATAAAATAAACTCTCCTTGAGTTCTTTTAAGACCAAGATTATTGCCCCCCGCGTAACCCAGGTTCTTCTTACTCTTGATTAACTTCACTTGAGGGAATTCTTTAGCCACCATTTCCGGGCTTTTATCGCTCGAAGCGTTATCAACCACAATTGTCTCTATCTGATAGTTATCTTTTTCCGCTTTCTCGACTGACTGGAGGCATCTTTTAAGGAGTTCTTTCGTATTGTAACTCAAGGTGATGATGGAAAGGTCAATTTTTTTCACTGGTGCCTATCTCCTGATAAACCCTATCTAATTCTTCAGCGCTTTTCTCCCAACCATATTTTTTCTTTACCAACTCTCTTGCCTTCCTTCCAATTCTTTTAGTGAGCTCTTCATCTTTTATCAGCTTGATGGCATTTTCGGCTAATTCCTCTAAATTATCACTATAAAAAATTTCCTTTTTGTTTTCTGCGGCTATCCCTTCCATTCCTTTAAAAGTTGTGACAATAGGAAGGCCTGAAGCCATCGCCTCAAAAAACTTAGTTCGACTGCCGCCACCACTACGCATCGGCGCTACCAAAACCCAGGCTTTTTGATAAGCTTCTCTGTTATCGTCAATCTCTTGGATAGTTATATTTTCTAGATTGGTATAAGAAGAAAGCGCTTGGGGAGCAATTTTGCCCACAATCCAAAGTCTAGCATCCTTAACTTTCTCCTTGATTATTGGCCAAATTTCGCGAATCAAAATCAAGGCTCCCTCTTTGTTCTCCATCCAATGAAAATCTGCTGCCCCAAAAAGAATAGTCGGATATCGATTTTTTCGATAGCGCCTCTGACTAAAATAATCAAAGTCAACACCATTCGGCACAATATAAACCTTTTTCCTCTTAGTTAATTGCTTAATGCGGGCACTGTCTTCTTTAGAAACAACCACCAGATGATCAACGGTTTTCCAATATTTAGACTCCCAGTATTTAAGCTTTAGGACATCAATTAGTAAGATCGGCTTAAGCCAAAAAAAGTACCAAGGAAGAGAGTCTACAAAAAGACGATAAACTCGATAAAAAATTGTTTGCTCTGTTAATAATATTGGTATTGAAATTTCTGGGATATGAGGCATGGCGTAAAAATTCTCAGCATGAATCAAATCAAATTTTTCCTTTTTTAAGACTTCTTTAATGGCTGATTTTTCCTCGTCTGCTAGATTTCTTATGACAAGAAAAGGGTACAAGCCAAAACCAGTTTTTAAAATATTTTTCAGGGTCCAGGGTTTTTCGGGCCGTTTGAAAATTCTTACTTCTTCACAATATTTTTCGATCTCTTTAACATATTTTTTCTCATCGTCACTTTTAATCAGGGAAAAAAGAGTAATTTTATGCTTACTCGCTAAATTTTTTATTAAGTTATAAGAACGAACCTGACCACCTGAAACTGGCGGATAAGGAAGATAAGGAGTGACCATCAAAACTCTCATTTTCTTTGAGTAAGATCAATAATGACAAACTCCTCAGTTTGTTCGAGGACTTTGAATTTTTCAATGGCTTCCTGGGTATTCTCGTTAAACCAAACAGAAACATAATGGGTCGCCCCCAAGCTAATCAGATGATCAAGGGAATCAACCACTGATGGCCAACCCTGACGATTGGTTTGATAAAGGAAAGCGGTGTCATTTTCATAAGGAGCAATCACCTTGGCACCTTGAGGTAAAATTTGGTCAGCTCTTTGGCCCGCGGCCACAATCTCCGGATGATTAATATTGAAAAAACCTCTGACTTCATACCAAGAGAAAGCGAACATGAAGAGAGAACAAGCCAGGAACAGTAAAAGAGATAACCATTTATTAAGGTATTGTTTTGGGGCGAATAAAAGGAAATGGCTGCCTTTGGCTAAGAAAATACAAATAATCGGAATGGTAATAATCTGATAATAGTCATGAATGACATTCCCTCCGGCAATGACACTGAAATAGAGGAGAAGACCAACCAACCACCAATGGAAAAGCCAACCTTCCTTTTTAATCCGAGCGCTGATGCCTAAAACAAAAGGCGCCAAGCCCCAATAACCCAAGATTAATTTACCGATTCTTTCCCCAAAAATCCAGCGAAAGAAGGCGCCCTTAAACCTAATCCCCTCATGATTAAATAACCAGGGGTAATAAGGAATGCCTTCAGGAAAATGTCCCATCCACCACCGCCAAAGAAAAAAAGGAATAATCGCTAAGCCGGCCAGATAAAGCGACCATTGTTTAAGGATCGCCCAGCCCCATTTATGCCAGGCAAGATAGAAAAGAATTGGAAAAAGAAAAATCGTGAAAGGCTTTAAAAGCAGGGCAATAGCGGCAAAAACGAAAAAGAGAAAATAATAAAGGCCAGTTAGTCTTTTCTTCTCTAACCATTGGCTGAAAAAGAAAATCATCGCTAAAGTGGAAAAAACCATCATCGGCTCAGGCAGAATGACTCTTGAATAGTAGATATTAAAAGGGAGAAAAGCGAAAAAGAAGGCGGCCAGGAAAGCGGTCAACTTACCCAAATATTTTTTCACCAAGAAGTAAAGAAGAAGCATCGAACCTAGAGAAAAAAGAATGGAAATCATTCTTCCCCACCATTCCAAGGAACGAACAGGAAATGACTGGGCCAAAAAGGCATGGAGAAGATTGTAAAAAGGAAACTCAACAAAGCGATAGCCTTGGGGGTTTTCTATCCTCGACACTTGGTTGGAAAGATCATCAAAACGAGGGTGAAACAGGTCATAACCGTTTTTAATAAAATTCCGGGAAACGGCGGCGGTATCCACCTGACGCCATGAATGCCAGTCAGCGAGAGGAGCATCAATTTGATAAAGTCTTGCCAAAAAGGCAAAGATAATCAGAATTGCTAAAAATAACCATTCATTAAGAAATATCCTTCTCATTTACTTTCGCCTTTCGAAAAACTGACTCTGGTGATACCAACTAATAAACCCATTAACAACCAAAAAGTAATCGCTACTTTCGAGGCTTCAAAAACATCAATAAAAAGAGCGTTTGCCAGAAAACCTAAAGCGCCGCCGACAAGGCCAATAAGAATCGCCTTCTCTGCCTCGATCGGCTGCTTGGAAAAAATCACCTTTTTCGCTTCCAAGCCTATTTTGATAAAAATTAAGGAAAAAAATAAAAAGCCCAGAAGCCCAACCTCACCTAAAGCTCGAAGATAATCGTTATCCGTGGCTAAAGTAATTGAGGAATAGCCTGTCCCGAGAAGAGGGTTCTTAAGGAAAGCCCGAATCGCTCTGGGCCACTCGACATTAAGCCTAATGGCGGTCGAACGATCTTCGGGGGGCGCTTCTTCTCCGCCGCCGTAATAAACATATTTTCTTCCAGACGGTGTCGGCGTCGGTGTCGGCGTGATTTTATAAACCTTGACCGGCACGACCACCCCTGGCTCAGAAGGAAGCGGGATTGGGGTGGCTGTCGGTTCGGGTTCAAAAGCAATTTTGGTGGGTTTCTTTGACCAGGGCAGCTGGATATTGATGGCTTCCATTTTAAATAAACTTACTCTTAGGGTGTGGGCGTAGCGTTCCGTCAGTTCAGTCGCAAAAAGCGAAGTCACCAAAGAAAGAACAATGACCGGAATAATCCAAGCTTTCTTTTTGAGAAAGACAAGAGTAATCGTCATCGCCCCGAGGTAAGCAGCGAAAGAAATCCTTGAGGCCGAAGCTAAAAGCAGCCAGAACAAGAAACCATAGAAAAAGAGGAGAAATACTCTTTGCCATTTCTTTTTAGCGGCGACCACGACCGCCATCGTCAAAGGAAGAAGTAAAACTAAATAAGCAGCTAAATCGTAATGACCAGCAAAGGTGGAACTGACTCTTGCCCCAGCCGCCAGGCGAAGAGCCAAACCCTTAGCAAATTCAACGTTCATCGTTGAAATCACGGGAAACATGAAGAACTTTTGGCCAATACCATAAAGAAAAACTAAAAAGGCGGTTAAGAGAAAAACTTGGACAAAGAAACGAATGTCTTTTTTGGATTTAATCGAAGACACCATAATGAAGAAAACGACCAAGTATTGGACTCTTCTAATGGAATGGAGGAAAGCGATATGAGGCTCAACTGTCTGGGTGATAAAAACGGCGGAAAAAAGAGAAAGAAAGCCAATGGCGAGATAAGCAATAATCGTCTGGCTTAAATCATCTCTGAGAAATTTTAAACGCTGCCGAAGTTGAGTTAAGGCCCAAACTAAAGCGATAAAGATAATGAGAAAATCCTCTAGTCGGATAGCGACATAGGTGCCGGGGATTTTAAACAAGGGGAATTTAGGATAGAGAGGCACCGCCATAATAATCGCTGCCGTCCCGTATTTGAGGAAATTTTTTTCAATTAACTCTAAAAGCCTGGACATAAATCCTCCTCATCTCTCGATCGTTCCTCATTATACCAAAAAGTAAGAGGCGGAGAAGAGCCCCCATCTTCAGAATGACTTTCAAAATCGGCCGCTGCCAGCCAGGCTTATGCTTCTTGAAAAAGTAAATCAGCCCTTGATATTCGCCTAACCGCGCGCCTGCCTGAGTGCCGCTCTTCTGGGACAGGTGAACAATTTTAGTTATCGGCACATAGGCTATTTGCCAACCTGCTTGCTTGGTCCGATAACAAAACTCCATCTCTTCAACATACATGAAGAACTGCTCATCCAAAAGCCCAATTTGGTCAACCACTTTTTTCCTGACTAAGAAAAAAGCGCCAGTGACCCAATCTTGAAAGTGCTGCTTTTGAAAATATTGGGATGAAAGCCAACCAGTTCGGGGCTCATGAGGATGAAAGGGTTTTATTAAATCTTTGACGAAAGGCAAATCATCAATGAAAAACATCCAGCTAAAGGCTCTTAATAGGTTCGGAAAATAACCCCCTGTTCTTTGAAGACTACCGTCTTCATAAACGAGCTGGCAGGAAGAAATGCCTATTTTTTCATTCTTTTCCATCCAATCAATCATTTTCTTCAAAGAGTTTTCCTTGAGAATCGTGTCCGAGTTGAGAAGGAGAACGTATTTTCCTTTGGCCTTCTTAATCCCCTGATTATTAGCGGCGGCAAAACCGAGATTTTCTTTATTTTTCATCAATTTGACTTGAGGGAAGTCTTTTTTAACCATCGCTGGCGAGCCGTCTTTTGAATCGTTATCCACCACAATCACTTCAAATTTAATGCCCTTCGTATATTTAAAAACAGAATCAAGGCACTGTTTAAGAAGTTTTTTAGTGTTATAACTAACGACGATGACGGAAAGATCCATA